>JGI26529J51215_1000179_pt1 | contig 68888 bp, 53 predicted proteins | sample ThiBiot_500_biof_FD_51215 | JGI IMG/M metagenome (IMG submission 51215)
GCAGGAAAAGGCGCAAGCGCAAACCGCGCAAGCCCCCGGTTTTGAAGATCGGTTCCGTGATCTTCAACAAGTGCGCCCGCCGCAGTTGCCCTCCGATGCCGCCGCCCCGGCAACGGTTTCCATCAAGTTCGACGCTCAACACGATTAAGGAGAGATAGCACATGGCTTCCAAGAAAGAACCGACCCCTGTAGCTGATACAAAAGGGTCAAGTAATCAGGTCATCAATGACCCCTACCTCGACGCGCGGCGCGAGTGGAATGAGCGTTATGGCTCCTACATTTCGCGCGCCAAGAACTGGCGGCTCATGGCCTTCGGCGTGCTGGGTGTCTGCCTGGTGCAAACCGTTGGCCTGGTGACGATGGCAACGCAAAACAAGCTGGTGCCCTACGTCGTGCAAGTTGACAAGCTCGGCTCGGTGGTGCCGGTCGCGCGAGCTGACCAAATGGGCAAGACCGATGAGCGCGTCGTCAAAGCCCTGTTGGCCCGCTTCATTTCCGATGCGCGCGGCGTTGTTTCTGACGGCATTGCCCAGCGGCAAATGATTGATCGCACCTACGCGATGCTCTCCAACGGCACGCGGGCGCTGTCGATCGTCAATGAGTTTTACAAGGGTGATCCACCCTTCGCACGCGCGGCCACAAGCGGCGTAACCACTGAAGTTTCGTCGGTGATTCCTGTCACTGACAAGACCTGGCAAGTCGAGTGGGAAGAAACCACTCGCTCAACCTCCGGCGCAATTACCAACAAATTGCGCTGGAAAGCAAACCTCACGCTGGCGTTCAACCCGCCTACCAACGAACGTCAGATTCGGGTGAATCCCATCGGCGTATTTATTACTGACCTGAGCTGGTCGCAAGTTCTGTGAAAGGGGATTCCATCATGAAAAAGTCATTCGTTCTTACCGCTGCTGTTGTCGCATTCGCCCAGGTCAACGCCTGGGCACAAACCCCGGCAACGCCTCCGGCCACGGTCGCTAACCCTCCGGCTCGGGTTGTGCCTGCCCTCGAAGTCGCCCAGGCAGCGCCTGCGCCTGTGCAGGCTGCGCCCGCGCCGCTGGCATCTTGCCAGCCGGTGCAAAACGCCTCTTGCGGGCAAGCTCCGGCGAAACCGCGCCCCGTGGTGAAGCGCCGCCCTCCGGTCGAAACCCCGATTCGTGAGAAGGTGGAAACCATCATCGAAGCGAAGCAAGACGCGAGCGCCGCGCTCGCTGTCGGCCAGTCGAAGGATTGGCTCACGGCTGAGAACAAGCCCACGGTCGGCGACGATGGCCGTGTCATGTTCACGTTCGGCGCTGGCCTGCCGGTTGTGGTGTGCGCGCCGCTGCGCGTGTGCGTGATCGAGCTGCAAGCCGGGGAGCGCGTGAACAAGGAAGTTCAGCTCGGCGATAGCGTGCGCTGGATCGTCACGCCAGCCGAAAGCGGCTCGGGCAAAACGGCTCAAACCTTGGTGGTCATCAAGCCGAAGGAAGTCGGCCTCGATACCAACCTGGTCATTCCGACTGACAAGCGGAATTACTACATCCGGTTGGTTTCTCGCTCAACGGACTACGTTGCGCGGGTCGCCTTCAATTACCCCGAAGAAGCCCGCGCAGCTTGGGAGGTCTATGCCGCCAAACGTAGCGAGCTGGCAAAGGCTGAAGTCGCTCCCGACATGGCCGCAATGTCCATCGAACGCTTGAAGTTCGATTACTCCATGGAAGGCGAGGCCTCTTTCCGTCCGGTGCGAGTTTTGGACAACGGCGAAAAGACCTACATCCAGTTGCCGCCTACCGCGAAAGCCGATGAAATTCCCGTCCTGGTCGTGTTGAACACCGAAGGCAAAGAGCAGCTTGTCAACTCGCGCTTTATCAACGGCTGGTATGAGGTTGATCGCCTGTTTGACCGTGCTGCATTGATTCTCGGCGTGGGAAGCGAGCAACGCAAAATCGTCATCACCAACAACGCGCGCTTCAAGCCCCGCACGTTCTGGAACTTTGGGGGTAACTAATCATGGCTGAATCGACTATTCAACCAAAAGACGGCCCGCAAAACTCGCCCGATGGTTTGGGCTTCAAGACCAAACCGAAGGGGGTTGTCCGGGTCAACAAGAAGGCGGTCGCCTTCGCCGGGTTCATGCTGGTTCTGGTGCTCATGGCAATCATGGTGGGTGTCGTCACTCGCAAGCCGTCTACCGGCATGAAGTCAGCGGACGACAACCCCGAGAACACCAATAGCAAGCTGGCACCCGCCCTGCAAGCCGGTGAACAAATCGCCCGTGACATCCCCGATGGCAACTTGCCCGAGCGCAAGGCCCAGGACGACAAAGCGCGCTTCTCGGTCAAGAACCCCGGTTCTGGCGTGCTGGAAACGCCCAATGCGGGCGCTGACGGCCTGACCCCTGCCCAGGTTCCCCCGCTGGTTGGTGCGGCCCCTGGCGCGGCTCCTGGCACGCCTGGCGGGCCTTCCTTGGCTGGCAACGGTGCGCCGAACCTCGGCAATCAGCAGCGCGTCAATGGTGGCCCCGCCCCGATTGACCCTGCCGTCGAAAAGGCACGTCGGCTGCGCGAGGAACGCGAGGCGCGATTGAAGCAAGCGATGGAAGCGGGCACCACGGCCCAAAGCTCCGGCGCGGGTGCCGGTGGCTTCCAGTTCACCAACGGCGCAGCGCCTGGCGCTCCTGGTGGCCTGGCTGGTGGCACCGCCCTTCAGCAGCTCCAAGCCCTGGCGGCGCAAGGGCAGGGCCAGCGCGCGCCCGGCCTCATGCCTGCGTCTATGCCTGGTCGTGAAGAAGACGATCAGAACAAGCAGCAGCGCAAAGAGGACTTCGTTCGCAGCATGGAAGCGGTGCCGGATCGCAACTTCGTCAATTCCACCCGCAAGGCTGGCTTGTCGAAGTACGAGGTCAAAGCCGGATGGGTCATTCCGGCCACGATGGAGCACGGCATCAACTCCGACTTGCCGGGCAAGATCACGGCGCGCGTGACGCAAAACGTGTGGGACACGGCGACGGGTCGCTTCTTGATGGTGCCCCAGGGCGCGCAGCTCATGGGCACGTATGACAGTCAAGTCGCCTATGGTCAAAACGGCCTGCTGGTGGTGTGGCGGCGCATCATCTTCCCCGATGGCAGCTCGATTGACCTCGAAGGCATGGGCGGCGTGGACGAAAGCGGTTACTCGGGCTTTCGTGACCAGATCAACAACCACTATGGCCGCATCTTTGGCTTCGGCCTGTTGACCTCGTTGTTCAGCGCGGCATTCCAGATCACGCAGAACAACAACAATCAGCAGATCGGGCAGGCACCTACGCCAGCTCAGACGGCAGGCACCGCCGTCGCGCAACAGATGAGCCAGCTTGGCATCGAGATTGCCCGCAAGAACCTCCGGGTTCAGCCAACAATCGAGATTCGCCCCGGCTACCAGTTCAATGTTCGCGTGGACAAAGACCTGGTGTTTCCCCGCCCGTATGTCTACGGCAACGCGCAGTAAATCGCGGGGATGATTGGTGACAGGAACAGCTCGCCGGCGGGCTGTTTTTGTCGCCAAAACGCCTCACAATCGCTAGAATGGAACTTTTATATCACGTTGGTGCATATCAATGGCCGAAATCAAGACCTTCCCGGTTCGGCTCACGCACCAGGCGAACGAGTTGCTGCGCAATGCTTACCACTACAGAGGTGATCTTTCGTCGCAACTGACGATGATTCTTGAGACGGTCAACCTGCGAAAAATTGAGCTGAAGCGCTTCCCGACTGGTCGGGCGGCACGCGAAGCGAAAGACGAAGACAGGCCCCTCTTGAAGACCTCTGTACGCCTGACCGTAGAGCTTTACGACCAGGTGAAAGCAGTCGCCGACACGCGAAACACGTCGGTGAATGTCGTACTGAACAGCGCGATCCTGGCTGCGCTTGCCAAACTCTGAACCCCGGTGCTGGGGTCATCCCTCCGCAACTTCCAACGGCCCTTCGGGGCCTTTTTCTTTGGTCGGCGTGGTGACAGGCCTCGCGCCTGGCCAGCGCCCGGCTGTCACCATGTCAAAGACCCCTTGACCTTCGCTGTGCTGGCAATACTGGCACCAGCGAAGCATGCCGTAGGCCGTGGCTCGCCATTGGGTCAACCCGCGCCGGGCGCACCCTGGACAAAGCCCGCGCTTAGGCTTGGGCACTCCGAAGCCCTGACCGGCCCGGACACCCATGTTCAGGCCCCTTTCTTGGCGCGTGGTGCCTTCCTGGCCGGTGCCGGTGCCGCGTCGGTGGACGTGGCCGCGTCGGCTCCCTTCTGACCAACAACGCGCAGCAGCTCGGCGGCTTGGGCCTGGGTCGCTTCGAGCTGGCCGCGCAGCTTGGCCGCATCCTCACGGGCTGCGCTGGCTTCCTTGTTGGCCTGCACCTGGTCAGCCTCGGCCTTGGCGATGCGCTCTGCGGCGCGTTGGGCTTCGCGCTCGGCGGTCTTGCGTTGTTCCTGGTGCGCCTGGTCTGCGGCTTCTGCTTTGGCTTTCACGGTCGCCAGCTCGGCCCGCACCTGGTCGCGTTCGGCGGTCGCGGCCTGGTTGGCTTTCTTCTGGTCGGCCAGCTCGGCGCGAAGCTGCTCGGCCTCCTGTTGGTGGCGTGCACGGTCGGCCTCGATGGCGGCATTCATGCGGGCCAGCTCTGCGGCGTGCTGGGCTTCTGCCGTCTTGGCGGTCTGCTCGGTCACGGTGACACGTTCGCGGACTTGGGCCAGCTCCACGGCCTGGGCCTGGCTGGTGGCCTGCACGTCGGCGAGTTTGCCTTCTAGTGCTTCAACCTGGCCGGTGGCCTCGTCGAGCTTCGCTTCCAAGTCGTCAACGGTCTGAGCTGCATCTGAAAGCTCGCGCTCGGCCTGCGCGCGCTGCTCGCCTGCGGATCGCACAACCTCATGAACCCGGCGCTCTGCTGCCTTGACGGCCTTGTCGTTCAGTTCCACAGCCAGCGTGGCAAGGCGCTCGGTCAGCGCCTTGGTCACTGCGGCCACTTCTTCAGCAACCTCTACCGGCAGCTCTGCAACCGGCTCGGCCTGCTGCACCGACTGACTGGCAAGGTGTTCGTCCCAAACCTGCTTCAACCTGGTGGGATTGCCGCCGCCCACTTTCTGGCGAAGGGCAAAGCCGGTGATGTTGCGGCCAGCGCCTTGCAGCTCTTGACCGGCTTCGATGATGGCTTCAGGGGTGAATTCAACGGGGCGCATGGTGGTTCTCCTGGTGGTTGATGCCTCATTATATCACAACAAACAAAGAAACGAACAAACAAACAAATAAACTAATCTTTTTTGTTGGCCGGTGTCGCCCGGTCGGTGACGTGGTTCGCCCGGCTTTGAGGGGTGTTTGTGCCTCCGGCTTCTGGCTCGCCGGTCTGCTGGCCGGGCTGGTGGGGCCTTGGCTGGTCGCTGATCGTGCCGCCTGAGCTGTTTTGCGGCCCTTGTGGCCGCTTTCTCTGCGCCGAAGGGCGCGGGCGGTTCATGTCTTCCTTGAATTCCAGCGGTGAGGCATCGGCCTAAGCCGATGACGAGGGGCGCAGCCCCTGGGGGCCTGCTCTACCCCGCTTGCGGGGTCACTTATTGGGGCGAAGCCCCTTCGTGGTATGCGCGCAAGTCAACTCCCGAAGGGAGGTGCGCAGCGAGCCATGTCCCGGCCCGTCAGGGCCGCTCGAATTGCTTCCCCCCGCGCGCCACGGTCGCCCGTCCTGTGGACAACTTTATGCACACCGGGGACGGTTAAATAAAAGGTTAAAGAAAGGGTTAGCTCGGTCGGGGCAAAGCGAGAAAACCCAGCACTGGCGCGGGGTTACGCTGTGGAAAACCGCCCCGGCTGGAACTCATACAACAACACCAAGGAACCGATGGAACAAGGGGTAGGAACTCATAGAACAACACCCCCCGTTTTCAAAGGAACTCATTCAACAAGGTTTCAGGAACTCATAGAACAAGCCCGAAAGCCGCGCCGGGCTTCATTTCTGAGCGATTGCACGCGCCAGAATCTGACCGATTACACGCGCCACGGCGCGGCCACCGGCACCAGGGGCGAAGCTCTGGGCCCGGCGCGTTTTCTGAGCGATTGCACGCGGTAAATCTGACCGATTACACGCGCGGGTGTCATTTTCAGAAGGCGACTGCACGGAATGTCAGGAGTCGGCTGCACGGCCTGTCGGGGCTATTTTTTGCGGGAGCGTTCCATGTGCAGAACAGCGTCAAGCAATGCCATTGAATCGCAGGTGTCGGATGCGTAGACCGTGCGCGTCCTTGGGTCATACGACACCATGACGAACGGGTCTGAGGTACGTTCCGTGCTCCGGGGCGCTTGACGCTTGGAGCGGTAGGTTCTGCATACCTCCCTCTTTTCGGCAAGCTGCTGGCCGATCTTCTTCCAGTCAAAGAGATAGTCGGGATACAACCGGCGCATGTCTCGCTTGTCCTGCGGCTCAAGCGTGTAATTGCGAATCCGCATGATGTTGTAATTGCTCCTGCCGACTTTGACCGTGAGATAGCAAAAGCCCTTTCTGGTCGTGACGAAGGCACTGCTTTGCTTGCGGCTCATGGTTGCTCGCTCCCGCCTTGCAGCGCGGCGTATAGGGCCGTCTTGCTCACCTTGAGCCGTGTAGCAGCCTCCCGGACGTTCAGCCCGTTGGCAATATGCTCCTGCGCCCGCTGCAACTTGTCGGCAGTGACAACCGGCTTGCGCCCGCCCTTGCGCCCGCGAGCGGCGGCAGCGGTCAGCCCGGCCTTGGTGCGCTCACGGATCAAGTCGCGCTCGAACTGGCCCAGCGCGCCGAACACGTGGAAGATGAGCCGCCCGCCCGGTGTGGTGGTGTCAATGCTTTCTGTCAGCGACCGGAAGCCGACGCCACGCGCTTCCAGCGCGCCGATTGTCTCGATGAGGTGTGGCATCGAGCGCCCGAGCCGATCCAGCCGCCAGACGGCCAGCACGTCGCCGTCGCGCAGATAGGCCAGCGCGGCGGCCAAGCCGGGCCTGTCGGCCTTGGCCCCGGAAGCCGTGTCCTCAAAGACGCGCTCGCAGCCCGCCTTGCGCAGTGCATCCGTCTGCAAGGCGGTGTCCTGTTCAGCCGTCGATACCCGCGCATAGCCGATGAGTGCCATTACCGCCCCTTTTGTCCGTTTTTCCGTCCGCCTATCATAATGTCCGACAACCCGTTATTCAAGCGCATTGCCGGACAGTGACCGGCTTGGCCGACTAATGATCGTTTGACGGACAAGGCGGCGCATGTGCCGCCATCCCGGCGCAATGGAACAGCGAACCGACTTAAGCCGGAACCGCCGAAAATTCCGGCGCGATACCGAGTAAGCCGGAATCCCAGATTTTTCCGGCACCGGGTCAAATAACGCCAACGACCAACAGGAGCGCCCTATCTATTGCTTTCATTCGCTCATCGTCGAGGCGGCCAAACGGTTCACTGATTTTGGTGCGCGGTAGCGTCGAGAGCTTGTCCACCATAACTTGCGATAGTGCGCGCAGCCCGTTAGCTGGATTCGGTTCCACGGTGACGCGAAACGCGGCATTGCGCAGGTCGCTTGTCACTGGGCACAGCACAACGCTTTCCAAGTCGGTTAGTAGGTCTGATTGAACGATCAGGGCTGGTCGTGGTTTGCCGTAGTCACCCTGCAATGAAACCGTCACGAGGTCGCCTCGCTGCATCACTCCCAGCCCTCAACGTGCGATGCCGCCTCTTCGGTGAAGCGCAAAACCTCTGCTTCTGCTGGGTCGCCCTTCAGGCTTTGGCATTGCTTGCGCACTTGCGCCGTGAACTCAGGCGAACGGGTGTCCGGCACCCAAAACTGCACAGGCCGCAGCCCCGCCGCGCGCATCCGTTCGCGGTGTCGGGCTACCTTTGATTCGTGAATTGATGGCATAGTGCTCTCCATTGGTTGCATGTATGGTTACATGATACTGCGCATGAAACCATAGCGCAAGCCAAGCCGTTCCGCAACGTCGTGCAGGGAAGTTCTGCGCAATTTCCGCCCTTCTTGGAGTTTCGTGCATAGGACTGCTGACACGACCCGGTCAGAAGTCGGCTGCACACGGGGCGGCCAGCCTCATGAACTGGTGCAGTCGTCTTCTGAAAATGACACTAAATTGACCTGGGGCATTTTGACCACTCAAATTGCCTGCCTCCGGCACCCGCCACGCCCACAATGGGCGAAAAAAAACCGCCTCGGGTTAGGAGGCGGTCAAAGACTGCACGGCTCAGGGAGGAAAAGCCGGTGTGTGCAGCCGGAAACTAACGCTGAAGGCTTGCAAACAGCATCGGTACGCTGTGGCGGTGAAGCGATGTGGTCTTGATACCGTCATCAAGAAGCTCCGACAAGCGGCCATCGGATGCACACAAGTTGTTGAGATACCGCTCGGCTTGATCCAGAACGGCCAGCAGACAAGCGGCTATAGACACCCTGAAACGCTCGCGCCCAAGCTCTGGTACGCGGTAGCTCTCCAAGGCATTGAGACACGCCGATTCCAGCTTTTCGCCACCGAAGGCAAGCCACAAGACGGGGTGAAAATCTCGCCCATGCTGCTTTTTCCTAACCGTGAGGTTTGCTGTGCAACCGACTTTTAAGCATTCGGGCGCATTTTTGAAAAATCCGACGTAAACGCCTTGGGTATCTCCAAAGCCAAGTTTTATATTTTCATGCCTGACGATGCGGCGCACTGCTGATAATCGCTTCTTAACCGATTCATCGCCTCGTTGGCCCACGTCCAAAGACGCCCACACGTCATTGCGCGTCTCGTACTTCCAAACCGGCTTTGGAAAGTTGGCCGCGTGAGCTTCATAGCGAAGGTAAGAAGCGGCAAGGTCTGAGACAGGGATGCCCTGCTGAAACGCCGCAACGATCCAAACAAGAATTTCCCGCTCATTGGTGTGCCATGTCGCCGCGTTAGCGTGAAGGGCACCGTAGCAGGCATCCCGATACACGCGAAACGCATCCATCGTCGCCGCAAATTCGGTTGCCCCATTCGCGGGTTTCAATGCCCATAAGTCCGGTGTCATTTGTTGGCTCCTGTTCCGGTGCATCTGATTCAACCAGGCACCAGGGCTGCGGTGATGATCTTGCTTAACCAGGCGGTGAAGGCTGGCAGTAGCCCGGCCTTGCCCAGCAAGGCCAGCACCAGAACAACGGCGAAGGCCGCGCCGATTTTGAAAAGCCCGCTGTTTCTCATCACTGCGGCCACAACTGGATTGCAAGGATGGCCGCGATCACGCCCGCCATGATCCAAACCCGGCGCGGGTTTCGCTCCATGCTGACCATGAGGTCTAGGAACCTTTTTTCGCGCGCCTGGCGCTTCTTATAGGCCTGCGCTGCCTGTTCTTGCTGCGGTGTCATGGCGGTGTGCTCGGTTAATTTTTGCTGTGGTGGTAGTACAGATAAGCCAAGCCGATAGGCGCAATGAAGATCGCACCGGCCCAGCAAAGGGCCATTGTCATGAGCTTCACAAACATCATGAAAAACACGTTCACGAAGAACGTATTCCTCCCAACGATGAAGCCCACGATGCTTTCATAGACAAAGCGTGCGTAGGGGTAAAGCAGCGTATTTACTGCGGTGACAAGCACCGCGCCGAATGACACGCCATGCGTGCTTCGGGTCGCCATGAACATGATGAACGCAAGGAACATCAAGCCGAAAAAGAACTGACGGAAATAGTACGGCTTGGATAAGCCGCCGAAGGTTTTTGCAATTACAGGGTGCATGCTGGTTTTCTCCAAAGGTTGTGTTGAAAAGGTTTCACCGGCCCAGGTCGCGCGTCTTTGTCTGCGTCACGGCCTGAACCCTGGCGGGCTTCACCACGGCTGCGCCGTCGTTGTAGGCGACGGCAAGGGCGGTGGCTTTGTCCACCGTGGGCGCTTGCGCGAAGGCGGTCTTCGCGTGGGCCACGGTGTTTGTTGCTGAAACTTGCTGAAGAACGTGGTGCTCTGTCTCGGCGATGATCGGCCCCTTGTAGGTGCCCTCGGCGAGCTGGGCGGGGAACGTCTTCGCGTTCGGGCCTAGCTGGGCCTTGGCCTCGGCTGTCGCCTCGGTCAGCGAGTCGGCCAGCTCGGCGGTCTTCCTGAACTGTGATCGGTCGTCGATGGGGAAAATCTGCTGTTCGCGGGTGCCGCGCCGGATGCCATCGGCGACGGATTCAACGATGGTTTGCAGGTCTTCGCGTTCAAGCGGTCGGGTCTTGTTCTGCACCACGTCTGACCAGGTGCGCGCGGCCTGGTCGGCAGTCTTGCGGGGTGGGCCGTCGATCTGCTCGGCGGCAAGGCAGAAAACTTCCTCTGCCTTCATCAGCTCGCTTTGACCGGCATAGGCCTTATCGACCTTGGCCCAATCGCCCTTCATTGAAGGGGATTGCCGGGCGGCGATGATTACTTCGAGTAGATCGCGCTTTTCGCTGCCGGTGAAGGTGAGGGTTCCGAAGTGTCCAAGGGCTTCGTGTTGGAGGGACTTTCTGAGGTCTCCAACGTCACGAAAGTTGGCAAGGGGTAAATGGACTTCCCCGCGTTTCGGTAAGAAGGCACCTTTGATGGTGCCAACGGCTTCGATACTGGCTTTGTTTCCATAGAAACTCTCCTGGGTAGGTCTGTGGCTGATATTCAAACCAGAAAGGCCCGGAAATTCATTGTAGAAGGCATGAATCGCGCCGTCTGCTTGTTCCTCGGTGATGGGCATTTCTAGGGCTTTCGTCTTGTTCTTTGGTGACACGCTGCGCGCCTGGCCAGCTCGCCGCTGTCACCATTTAGTTAAATCACTGAGGAACACCCTCGGATGCGGCCAGCTTGGCAAGCAAGGTGGCAACGATCCCGGCTTGGGCCTGCGCCGTGAACGCTGCGAACTCCTGACCCGCAAGCGGGGCAATTTCCTCGCTGGTGCGAGTCCGAAGGAACTCGATCAGCGCGCGGGTCTTGATGGCTTCTTCGAGCTGCGCGGCTTGCTCGCGCCAAAAGTCCTGTTGCGTGCGCTTTGGCTGGCCTGTCGGCACCCCGACAAGCTCATCAATGGTGATGTCGCGGTCGTAGCCCTTGAAGGTGGTCATGCTTGCTGCTCCGGTTTGGTGTTGAGGTCAGGCAGATTGAACAGGCCCCGCAAGGCTTCCGGGTTGCTCACTTCGCCCACGATAAAGCGGTCAGGAACTCGCCGAAGGCACAACTTCAACAGCTCTTGATGGCTGGTTGTTTTGCCCGCGCTGGTTGCACCAACGACGATGGTGTTTTGCTGTGTGCTCATCATTGACGTTCCTGGGCTTCGAGTTGCTTGTAGGCATTCATGGCCGCTGCGGTGCCAGCGTTCTTGCCCTTCTGGTAGCTGGTGGCCGCGCAGCGGATCGCGTAGTCCGGCGAAGTCAGGTTCTGCATGCCATACACCGAAGTCTTGTTGTCGTAGCCGTTCAGGTTGAACCGCTTGCCCTTGTAGAGCGCGAGATTCCATGCGACACGGGCATCGCTCGGCTGCTGCCGTGCGAGCTGCTGATAAATGCCCTCCTTCGGCCCGACAAACTGATTCCACGTCAGGTAATAGTCGCCCTTGTAGCCTTCGATGAAGGCATCGGCGTTGCAGGCATCGGCGGCAACCTGGACGGTCACGTTCGGCTGCTGGTAGCCGCCTGCTGGCCCCAGGGCCACGCTACGGCCTGCGGGCTGCATGCCTGGCAGGGGCGGCAGGGGTGGCAAGGGTGCGCAAGCTGCGAGGGCAACGGCGGCGATGGGCAAAAGTCGTTTCAACATGGTTTTCTCTCCTTTGGGTTGGTGGGTCTGGTGACAACACTCGCGGCGGCCGCGAGATCTGTTGTCACCAATGGGGTGCATGGGTCAGCTCCGAATCATGTCCTCAAGCCCGGCGCTGAGTTCGGCCAGCGGCGGCATGGCTGCAACAGTGTCATGCAAGGTCGGCAAGTTGATCTTGTCGGCCACGGCTTGGGGGAAGTCTTGGGCGCGCTGCGCCTGGTCGAGCTGGGCTTCTTCAGCTCGGGACACCCAGGCGGCAACGTGAACGATGCCGTGAAGCGCGTCCAGCCCAGCAGCTTGAGGGCTTCGTCTACCGTGCCCACGGTGCGCGACACGTTGTAGTAAGCCGAATTGGCAAGGCGCAAGACCTTCGCGCTCAGTACCTGGTCGGTGGCGAGCTGGCGGGCGATTTCGCCCGTTAGAACGTCATCCTTGCTCAAGCCCTGGATCAGCTCTTGAACAACCTTCGGGATGGATGGCAACGCCCTCCCCTGCTGAAGTAGTTCGTCGATGGTCATTGCGCCCCCTGGGGTAGAAAAGTGATCGTTGCAGGCTCGCCCGGCTTCCAAGTGCCGTCTTCCTGGTGCTCGGCGGTCAGCGAAAAGTCGCATTCGAGCGTGATTGCGCGCTGGGTGGTTTCCTCGCAAGGGCACCGGCCAGCGCACTTGCCCGCGCGCTCGTCGTCTTGAACCAGGAGCTGCCAGCGGCTACCGTGCGGCTCGGCGCAAGCGTCTTGTCGCTTGCACCGGGCGAAGGTTTCAGCCCGGCAAGCGGCTTGGTCGGCCCTCCATGCCGCGATTTCGGCTTCGGTGGGGGGTGGCCCTTCCCTTTCGTCTTCGATGCTCATAGCGGCCTCACTTCTTCGCCAGTTGGGTAGTGGCCTGGCTGAGTTTGGCGAGCTTGGTGTTCACCAGCTCGATGTCCACGCGCCGATTCTTGGCGCGGCCTTCCGGCGTGCTGTTGTCGGCAATGAACCCGCCTGCTGAGTTGTAGAAGGCGCGAATCTTCTTCGCGTCAACACCCTGGCCGATAAGGTACTGGCGCGCGGCCAGCGCACGGGCAAGGGCAATGCGCTTGTTGTCCTCGTCGATGACTGTCGAGTCGGTGAAACCGCGAAGGTTGATGCGGTCGGCGGCTTTGGCCGCTGGCACCAGCACGCGGGCAACGTCGTCGGTGGGCTTGAAGTCGGCGCTTGCGAAGCCGAATTCAACCCGAAGGATCACGCTCGCGGCCTCGGCCACAAGGTTTTCAAGGCGGTCGAGCTTGGTGCCGATGTCCTTCGCCTCTTGGGCGCTGCCGGTGGCCTTCATCTTGTCCAGCTCGGCGCGCAGCTCGGCGATTTGCTTCTCGGCCAGCTTGAGGGCTGCGCGAGCGGCCAGCAGCTCGGTATTCGTCTCGGTGGGCACCGGGGCCGCTGCCGTTGGCTCGGGCGTGGGTTGTTGAATCGGTTCCTTTGTAACCACGGGCACCGTCGATTTCACGGTCGCGGACGTGGGGCCAATCTGAACCCGCACCGGGCTATACAGCCCCGGCAAAACGGCGTTCTGGCCGATTCGCTGGTAAGCGAGCGGCTTTCCCTCGCCGTCGAAGACCTGCAAAGCAGCGGGCGGGTCGGTGACGAACTGAAGGGCTGTGCGTTGGCCGTCATCGAAGGCGCGCACCAGGCCGATTGCCTTGCCTCCCTCGGTGGTGTAGCTGAAGCGCAGCGACGACACCGGGGCCTTGTCGCCCTGGGTGGCGCACGAAGCGAGCGCCAAGGCCGCAACGACGGCCCCGGCAATGGCGGTTTTTCTCATCGTGTGTTCTCCTATGGTGAATAAAAAGGAACTCATAGAACATGCCTACCGGGTGAACTTCACAAGCCCGGTGCGGGTGATGTCTACCTTCTTCAGCAAGCCGCTTTCGTCGAGCGATTTCACGGCTCGGCGCAAGACCTTGCGAAAGTTCTCAAGGCTCTCGGCATCGCTGCCGCAGAGCTGGAAGACCGTCTCGGCCTTCAGGGCGTAGGGGTCGCGGTGGCTGGCCGCGTAGTCGTACAGGCGGCGGGCGACTGGTGGGAGCGTGCGGTAAATCTCCCAATTGAGCCGGGTGAAGTTGTTATCCCCGAACCACTCGCGGATTTCGGTCGGCACCTGAACCGCGTACTTCGTGCGCGGTTTGCCGTCTTCATCGCGCCAAAGGAAGTCACCAATAAGCGAAAGAGCAAGGCCCCCTTGCAGGCGCTTGCTCTCGATGGTGAGGGCGGTTGCCTTCAGTCTTAAAAGGCAGTCGCGTAGCAGTTTGTAGTTCGGCCCTGAAGGTGTCCAGCCGATGTCTTGGCATAGCTGGTATGGGGTGAACTCAACCCAGCGCCCCAGGGGCAAGATTTTCGCGTAGTGAAGGATTTGAAGCCAAACAAGCTCATCGTTCTCGGCGCGCAGCTCAAAGCCGGTGTAGCTGATTTTCCCCTCGCCCACTACAAAGATGCTTTCGTCGAGAAAGCTCTTGCGCTTGCGCGCCCGGCGCACGGTGAACAGTGCCGCCCGGCAAGATTCGTTCGGGTGTGCCCTGACCTCATCGGCCCACAAGGGGAGTTGAACGACCATGAACTTGCGGCGCTCGGCTTCCTCGGCCTTCGCCACCTTCTTTTGTTCGGCGGTGCGCTGGCGTGCTTCCTCGGCGCGCGCCTTCAGCTTGGCAAGCCGCTGGTCGAGCGTTGCGATGGTTCCGATTTGCTTCATGTCTTCTTCTCCTGGTAGCCCGTTTCAGTAGGTGCGCGGGTTGGTGACAACCTGCGCAACCTGGTCGGCGATCACTGTCACCATGACCCCAATTGCCGCCCGGCTTCCTGAAGGGCTGCAACACCGTTGTTCATGCGGGCTTCGAGCTGCTTGAGCTTCGCTGAAAGCTGGTCGAACTCCTTGCCCCGCTCGATCCCGGCCCGCGCCTCGGCGATTCGGTCTGCGTCTGCACCGATGTACTCGCGGCGGCGGTCGCCGTCGTGCATGGGGTAGATCAGATACAGGTATTTGTTTTCGCGCCAGTGTTCCGATGCGTAGATCAATCCTGCCTTCTGCAATACCTTCATGCGCTGGCTTACCGTCTTCAGCTCGCCCTCGATGGCGTCGATCACGCGGGGCAGTTGAGCCGCGAGCTGTCGGAGTTGCTTGGTAGCTGACATAAACATATCACCTATGGCGAATAATAAACCAATGCGAGGCCCAGGTCATCACCGGGTCAGGCCGCTTTGACTGGAATCGGTTGCCCGCAATGCGGGCAGTGGCCTTGCAGCTTTCGGATAGTCCGATGCAGCGAGGCGTAATCAACGCCTGCGGCGATGCTGGCCGCGCGGCGCGTCTCCCCTTCCACAAACACCAGGCGGCAAGCCTCGATCATCTTTTCGCTTCGCATGGCATGCGTCTTGACCAGCTTCTTGAAGTCCGCTGCCGTGATGGTTTCGATTTCGGTGCTCATGTTGTTATGCAATCTCAATGGTGCCGAAGTAGCGGCGGATTTCGGTATGCGCCTGGAAGCGGCCTAGCCACTCCTGCGCCTGCATGTCGGTCAGCGTCCGGGCCACGGTGAAGGGTGTCACCTTCCTGGCCGCGAAAACCTTGCCCTCGGCCTCGAACCACTGGCCGCGCGTGGTGCGCCCCAGGATCAAGAATTCAGCCCGTTGGTCTTGCCAGTTGTGGCGGCACCGATAGAAGACGACTTGGGCATCGGTGCCCAGGTAGCGCCGCCCGTCCTTGTATTGGTCGAGCGTCGGCCACGCCTTCAGCATGGCATCGGTCGAACGCTGGCCGTAGGTGCGCGCGTTCCAAGTGAACCAAAGGCCCACGGTGACGACTACAGCGAGAACAAGGGCGGTGAGCATGTCTTCTCTCCTATGAAACTCTCCGGTCAGGCCTGAGCACGGTAGTAGCGGCTGACCAGCTTGCCGCCTACCTGGCGAAACACCACAACACCCGCCACGCCGTCCAGCTCAAAGACATTGACGGTGGGGGGAACCTGCACGGTGCGAACGATCTGCACGGCTTGAACCTGGGGAACCGGCGCGGGCAAAGGCCCTGCCGATGCCACCATCAACAGGCCAGCCGCACCAGCGACAACACTCGCCAGCATGGCCGGTGCCGCCAGCATGGCCGCTGCGAGCACCAGAACACCAAGGATCACATTCAGCGCCTTCATGGCTTCACTCCTGCATGGTTATCGGGCGCGTATTCCACAATTTTAAGCGCCCTATGGTGAATAACGCAAGGAACCCGGTCGGGGTTGACCGTTTCCCTGTGGGTATGGTGAATAAAAAGGAACTCATTCAACAAGGCTAGTCGTCCAGCTTCGCCAGCAGCCGGTCGATTTGCGGGATGCCGAAGTCGCGTTCCTCAAAGTGCCTGCCGCCTGGCTTCACGCCCTCGGCGCGCACGGTCTTTAATGCCTCCTGCTTCGTCTCACGAAGCCGGTGCAGGGCCTCCACGATCAGCAGTTGCTCGGACTCGGTGAGTACGTCTTGAATGCGTGCCATTGGTCAGCTCTCCGGGTGAAAGGTTTGGTATTCGTCGGCCAGCTCGGCGCAGCGGCTGTGCCAGCTCGTATCACCCTCGGCGGCTGCACCGCGAAGGTGATGCGCTGCCTCCTGCCACTGGCCCGCCGCTACCCGCTTCCAGACGATTTGCATGCGGGTGATCTGGTCATCCGGGCATGTCATCAAAAGGTCGTTGGCGGTGATGGCTTGGCGGGTCATGGCGTGGCCTCAGAACTCGGTGGTCAGCGTGCCGTCGTCCAGGCGCTTCATGATGTCGCCCTCCCCTGCTTCCTTCTTGGCGGTCACTGCCTCGGCGAACGTGGGGAAGTCGGCAACGATGTCTTCATCGTCCTGGCCGGGGTTGTTCACCAGCACCCAGGGGTTCGGGTTGAAGGCCTCGGCCTGGTCAGCCTGGCGGCGCTTGGCTTTGATTTCGCCCAGGGTGCAAGGGGTGAAGTGCAAATCCAGCTCGGCACCGTAGGCGGTGATTTCCTGAATCGAGATATAGCCCAGCTCTGCGCACTCGTCGTCACCGTTCAAGATGGCGTAGCCGAAGGCCTGCTCGATGCCGCCGTCCATGTCTTTTTCGGTGATGAACCAATCACTGCCACCCAGGAAGTAATGCAGGTGAACGATGGCCTCGTCGCCCTTGCCGTCCTGCTCGTAGGTCTTGGGCATGGTGTCAATCTGCTGCGCGAGGTCGATCAGCTTGCGAAGGAAGAACTCGGCTTCTTCGCTGTTCTTGGGGTCGGATGCCACGGCCACGGCCAGAAACTGGCTGCGGTTGAAGAAGGGGCGAATCGAAAGGCCTGCGGCGATCCCCTGCGACAAGAGGGTCGGGGCGCTGGCTTGAGTGGCGGTTGCTTGCATGGTGTTGCTCCTGGTTGAAAGGTCACTTCGCTGAAAGTGATTTCATTATACACCATATGGCGAATAACACGCAAGGGGGAGTTAAAAATTTCTCACGCCCGAAGGGGCGGGGCGGGTTGGCTGTTGGCTGTCCTGGTGCGTTTGCACCCTGCTTATGCCGCTATCGGCATAAGCACAACATCAGCAAAACATAAGCAAGGCCTAAGCACTTTGCACCAAAGGGCGCGCGGATCGCGCCCGAGAAACTGCCGCAGGCTTGGTGACAGAACACCGCCGCCGGCGGATCTGTCCTGTCACCACGGGCGGGGCGAAGCCTTACGGCGGGCTGGCCCAGGGCGTAGCGACATCAGCGGTGGGGCGAAGCCCGTCCGCGTCGCCTAGCGGGCTTTCCTGCGAAGCTGCCGCCGTAGGGCTTCCGTTATGGGGTGGGTTTTCTGGTGACACAAGCGAGCTGGCCAGGTCGCCGCGGTGTCACCAAAACTGCGCCGCTTCAGCGGCTGGAAAGCGCCCGGATGGGCGCAAGGCAAGTGGTGGCCTGGAAGGTGGCCGCAAGGCCAGTCGCGTAGCGACCAAGGCGGATAGCCGCGCCTGGAACGGGCATCCCGGTTTTCGCGTCCGCGAAAATGCCCCGGAAGTTGCCCTCGGGTCAGTTGAACGAAACGCTGGTGGGAGCCTCTTGCGGGGTCATAGGGGCCTTGGAACCGCTTTCTGCACCCCTGCCCTTCACCTTGCCGGAAAAATCGCCTGTAGCCCCGGAAACGCGCTGCACGTAGCCCGTCGAGTAGCCTCGGGTGAAGCTGCCGGTCTGGTACGCGGAAATTGCCGCCTTGATGGCCTCCTGGCCGGTGCCGTACTGACGAACCGCGCCCTGGTAGAACTCGGTCAGGATTTGCCCGCCTGCCCCGATGTTGGTGCATGCGTCGAAGATGTTTTGGGCGTTCAAGCCCAGGCGTTTGAAGTTGTTCGAGTTGACCTGCGCCGCGCCCGCGTCGAAGCGATAGCCGTTGTCAAGAAGCCATTGCGCCCAGCTCACGGCCTCGGTCTTGTCCTTGGGCTGCACGGTCAAGCGATACGTCTTGCCGTCCTTGGTGATGTGGTAGCCGATGGCGTGAGGCTTGAAGGCAGATTCGACCTTGATGATTCGCTGCATCGTGGCCGGTGCCACGGTGGGGGCGCATTGTTCGATGGTGGTGAAGTCCATAGTCGTATTTTCAGAGATTGACGGCCACGACAAGCGGCACGCTAAAAAGCCTTGACCATGCGCGTAGCGTCATGGTCTGGATTCCGGGGATGCTCGTTTCAGCGGCCCAATAGTCATTGGCCGCGCCGATGACGATTTCCGGGCCTGCGGCCTGGGAAAGCAGCATCGGCCAAACAAGCAATTGCTCGTAGCAAACCAGGACGGCGGCACGCTTGCCGTTGACCTGGCCGATTCCATCGCCGAACAAGTTGGCCTCGGTGCCCGCGTCGGCCCACGGCTTCCACATGGAAACCGGCACCGGGATTCGCTGCACCAGCTCGCCCGAGTGGTGGCCCACGAAAACAAGCGCGTTGCGCGTCCTGCCGGTGCCCTCGATGGGCACCTCGGCACCGACAAGGGCGGTGCGGCCAGTCGCGCGCAAGTGCGCGGCGGCATCTTCCCAAAGCTCGGCGGTCGCCGGAGTCCATAGCCCGGCCACGGTTTCAGGGAACAACACGAAGGGCGCTTTCGAGCTGACGGCCAGCTCGATCATGGATTGATTCGCGGCGTAGTCGCGCATGAAGTCGCGCCCTGCTCCACCAGAACCGCCGTAGGTGGTCTGGTGCGCTTGAATCCAGCTCGGCGCTGCCGGGCTGCTGACCACGGCCCCCGCGAGCGCGGCCACGGCCAGCGCCGCGCCTACGCGCGTCGGCCAGTAGCAAAGCGCGGCCAGCGCGGCAACCATTGCCACCAGGCCAAGCCAGCCCAGGGCGGGGAAAAACACGCCCGCTGCGGTCGCCGGGTTGGCCCAGCCAACCAGGCCCACGGGCGGCACGGTGCAAAGCACCAGGGCGAGCGGAACGCGCCAATAGAAGCCCTGGCGTGCCCATAGGCAGGCCCAGGGCGCGGAAAGTGCGAGCGATGCGCCAAACCAAAGCAGCGCGGAAAAAATCGCCGGGGTGTCGTTGCCAAAGAACCGGGCGGCACCAAAGGGAAGCCCGCGAGCTGCGGCAAGGTAGTAGGCCAGCATGACAAGCCACGCCGCGAGGCGGGTTGTCCGGGTCGCCCAAAGCGACACGGCCAGCGGTGCAAGCGCGAGCGCCGCAAGGCTGGAACCCCATGCTGCCGCGCCGATGGCACCGGCCAGCGGCACCGCTACCAAAGTCGGCGCGAGCGCCTTTGTGAAAGCCGCACAGGTCACTTTTGCCCCCTGCGGAATTCGCTCGGCTTGACCGGCTCCCGGTCGCTCCACAAGCCGATGCGCGTTGCGCGCGCCTGCTGTTCGGCGGTCGCGTAGGCTGCGAAGGCCTCGGCGCTCTGGTTGCGCCTGGCGTACTCGGTGTAATGCCACGCGCAGCCCTCTTTGACCTGGGCGAGATTGATGTCGCTGCCCTGGAACTCAAGGGTAGCGACAAGCCGCCCGTATTGGTCGTGATCGTCGCCCGGTATCGGGCGAACGGTCACGTCCTGCTTGAACACCTTGCCCGCGAGGGACTGGCGGCACACCTGGCCGAAGGCTTGAGCCTTCTCCGGTGCGTCGATGCTCGCCAGTCGCACGCGGATCGGGCGCTTCTCATCGCGCAGCAACACGGTCACGGTGTCGCCATCGGTGACACCGACAACCCAAGCCGTGAACGGCTCGCCCGCCCACGCGGACACTGCCGCGAGGGAAAGGAAAAGACAAGCGAGTCGCTTCATGCTGCGCCCCCTGTGGCCTGTGGCCGATAGCGCCAGTAGAACGTCGCGCCCTTCTGCTCTGCCGACTTGGCGACAAGCTGCGATAGGTATTGCTCTGCGATGAACAAGGCATTGAGGTTCGCTGCCTTGTTGAGCGTGATGTTCACCATCACGCCCCCGGCGCTGCGCGATGGGCGCAGCTCTACGTTTGACACGCTGAACGACATCCCTTGCAGGCGGTCGGCGATGATGTTCGGCAGCTTCTCCATTGGTTGGCTGTCGTACTCGATAAAGCTGCTATTGCCCAGCATGGTTAGGCCCCTTTCTTGCCCGCGATGTCGGGCTTGCCGCCCTTGTCGTCGAATGTGGTGCGGCACCCGTCGCGGTAGCGACTGCAACCCCAAAACTTGCCCTTTGCCCCGCCTGCGATCTGGCGAAGGGTGCCTTCCTTGCACGTCGGGCACTTGTAGGCGGCTTTGGCCGCTGTGTCGGGCTTTCCGGCCTTGTCGTCATAGACGGCGCTGCATCCCTCGCTGTAGCGGTTGCAGCCCCAAAAGTGGCCCTTGCCGTCCTTGCGGGGGATGCGGCGAAGGTGTCCTTCCCCGCACTTCGGGCAGGCCGGGCCGGTGGAACCGGCCACGGTCGATGCGCCGCTGTTGGCCTCGGCCACCTGGCCGCGAATGAACTCGGCTTGCTGCTCTATGAAGGTATCGACGGCGCACTTGCCGCCCTCGATCTCCTTCAGCATGCTTTCGTAGAAAGCGGTGAGCGATGCGCTTTTCACTTTCTCGGGCAAGGTGTCGATCAAGCCACGCCCCAAGGTCGTGCTGATGATCTGCTTGCCCTTTGGTTCAAGGAACCCGCGCCGCTTCAGCTCGGAAATGATGGCCGCGCGGGTGGCCGATGTGCCGATGCCGTCACCCTCTTTGAGAATCTTGCGTTCCTCCGGGTCGGTGACGAACTTGTGAACGTTCTCCATCGCCTTGCCCAAGGTGCCTTCAGTGAAGCGCGCGGGCGGCTTCGTCTTCATGGCCTTGGTGTCCACGCGGGCGCATTTCACGCCGTCGCCCTGTTGCATGGGCGGCAAGGCTTGGGTGTCTTCCTCGGCTTCGCCTTCCTCCTGCTCCACCTGGTACACGTCACGCCAGCCGTTGCGCGTGACGGTCTTGCCGCTGGCCGTGAAGGTTTCGCCCTGCACGTCCACCCCGATAGTGGTGCTCATGTACTCGTGAGCCGGGTAGAACTGTGCGAGGTAGGCCCGGACGATCAGCTCGTAAATGTTGCGCTCGATGTCGCTCAGGCGCGAAGCATCGCCCTGGTGCATCGTCGGAATGATGCCGTGATGCGCGGTGATCTTGGCATCGTTCCAGGTCTTGGATTTGATGGTCGGGTCTGCCCCGTCGATCAGCTTGGCAAAGCCTGGGTTGACGTGCTTCAGCGCGGCCAGCACGCGGGCCGCGTCGGCGTGCTGCGACTCGGGCAGGTAGTCGCAATCGGTTCGCGGGTAGCTGGTGAGCTTGTGCGTCTCGTAGAGCGCCTGGCAGGCCTTGAGCACGTCTTCTGCGCTGTAGCCGAACTTGTTCGATGCCTTGAGGGTGATGTCTGAAAGCGCGTAGGCGCGCGGCTGGCCGTCTGCTTTCGGCTCCTGGCGGTACTCCTTCAGGGTGCCCGCCTGGCCGGTGGTCGCCTTGGTGATGGCCTCGGCGATGGCCTTGTCCACCAAGCGGCCTTCGCTGTCTAGCCCGGCCTGGTCGTCCTTGGCCTTCCATGCGGCGCGGAATGATCCGTTCGCGTGCTCGATCTGCGCTTGAAGGGTGAAGTAGGCTGCGGGCTTGAAGGCCTCGATTTCGCGGTCACGCGCAACGACAAGCGCGAGCGTGGGCGTTTGGACTCGGCCCACGGTGAGAACCGTCTTTTGCGCCCCGCCCCGCTGGGCGCGCAAGGTGTAGGCCCGGCTGAAGTTCATTCCGATGAGCCAGTCGGCGCGCTGCCTGGCAAGCGCCGCGTCCTTGAGGCCCTGATAGTCCTTGTTGTTTTTCAGTGCGGCAAGGCCGCGCTGAATGGAAACCGAATCCTGCGCGGACACCCAAAACCGCTTCACGTCGCGCCGGTTCTTGAAGTGGTCGAGCACCTCGTCCACCAGGAGCTGACCTTCACGGTCGGGGTCGCCAGCATTGACAACCTCGGTCGCGTCTTTGAGCAAGCGGCCAATCACCGCGAGCTGCGCCTTCGCGTCGTCCTTGGGCAGCAAGGCCCAGGCCTGCGGGATGATGGGCAAGTCTTCGGCCCGCCACTTGGCGTATTGCTCGCCGTAGTGCTCGGGCTTTGCCATTTCAAGGATGTGCCCGAAGCACCAGGTCACGCGGTCGGGGCCGCATTGAAGGTAGCCTTCAGCGCGGGTGACATTGCCCAGCTCGGCGGCGATGGCCTTCGCCACCGATGGTTTTTCAGCGATAAACAAGCGCATAGTCTTCTCTCTGGTTGAACACAAAAACAGGTCGCATGCCAGCAATGACGCTGGCCTCGGAAATTGCCCCGTAGTAGCGGCTGTCAAGGCTGCGGGGGTGGTAGGTCGATATGACCCAAAGGGCCTTCTCCGGCACCGGGTAGCTGCCGGGCTTCATGGCCGGTAGCGGCCTGCCCTTCGAGTCGTGTTCGCGGATCGGCTCGGTGAGTAGCGGCTTGCCGTTGACGGCAAGGCCCTTGTCCGTGATGACAACCAGGTCGCCAGCTTGGGCGACAACAGGCTTCAGCAGTGGTGCAAGACCTTCAGGGCAAGTGCCGTGAGGGGTGTATTCACGTTCGCGCACCAGGGCGGCGAACTGGCCTTCAGGTAGGCAGAACTCAACGTAGGCCGCGCCCTTGCTGTCGGGCGTTTTCTGCCAGATTCCAAGGGGCAAGGACTGCGTGAGGTTGATCCGGTAGCCAAGGGCTGCGCCCACGGCCAAAGCCGATATAAATAGGGCACCGGGAAGCAAAGCGAGGGCATATTTGCGCTTCATGTTCACACCTTCGGCCAGTTATCACCGTCGCCCGCGCTGCTGCCGCTGGCCGGTGCGTCGTCGTGCTGTTCGGGCGGGGTCTGGTCGCCGTGGTCTTGCTCGTCGTGCATGCGGTCGATGCGATGCGAGCGCATGACGATGATTTCGCGCACGGTCTTCGGGTGGCCTGCGTTGTCGGTGTACTTGCGCGTTTGAATCTTGCCTTCAACGTGGATGTTGTCGCCCTTCTCGTACAGCTCGGCACGGTCGGCGCGCTCGGCGTAGAACACCAGGGCATGCCACTCGGTGGAGCTGACGGGCTTGCCTGCCTTGTCCTTCCACACTTCTTTCGTGGCAAGGGTGACGTTCGCAACCTTGTCGCCGGATGGCATGAAGCGAATCTCAGGACTCTTGCCTAAGAAGCCTTCAAGGATCACTTGGTTTTTATACATTTCTGCTCCTGGGTGGTTTGACTTGGGCCGGTTCCACTGGCCGCATGTCGGGGTTGATTACTTCTTCGACGGCCTCAGTGTCGCGCGGTGCGCGCTTGACGTAGGGCACGGCTGGGTGCGGTGGCGTTTCCTCGGCATCCTTGCGCAAGCTGCGGCCTTCGGGTGCGTCGTCTTCCGGTTCGTCCTGGTAGTCGGTCAGCTCGTCGGGCGGCGCGTCGTCGTCGGTCGCGTCGATGTGCTCCTGGCGGTGCCTCATGATCGCTTCTTCGTCTTCTGCGGCCACGTCGGGCGTGGCCTGCGGGTAGTCGGTCAGCTCGGCGGTCTGCTCGGCCAGCTCGGGCGCAAGCTCGTGCTCGGTCGATGGTGCCGCGCCCTGCCCTTCGGCGCTGGGCGCTTTCACCGTGGCACGCTTTTGCACAAAAGGCGTGGCGCTGGCGGTTGGTGCCGGAATCTTGGCGCGTGCTGAGAAAACCGGGTCATTGAAGTAGAGGATCTGTTTTCCATAGATCGGCGGGAAGCCGGTCGCAAAAATCAGCATGTCGCCCGCTTCAGTGATGTTGCCGCCCGCGTCTTTTTTGGGGCCTGGCAAGCGCCCGCATTCGTCGGGAGTCATCAAGGGGCGCTCGATTTCTTCGACGTTGGTAGACACCTGGCCCAGCATCGGCGAAAGCCGGTTGCCTGAGTAGTTGAAGGCCGCTTTAACCACGGTCATCGTGCCCGTCATGCGCGAAAGCAGCTCGGCGGTTTCCGGGTTGTTGGGCGCGTAGGCAATGCGCAAGTGCGTCCCTGAAAAGACCAGCTCGTTTTCGCCATACACGTTGTTGAGTTGAACCTTGTCCTGGACGATCAAGTAATACTTGATGCCATAGCCAGCGGTGTAGCCCATAGCGTTGACGATTGCATCCATGCGGCCCAGCGTCGGGAACTCGTCGATCAGCATGAGAAGCCTGTTCTTGTTGGTCTGCACGCTGCGGCCCTGCTCGAACTTCATCGTCTCGGTGAGGCGGTTCACGATCAAGGTCAGCATCAAGCGCGTGAGCGGCTTGAGGCGGTCTTTGTCGCTTGGCGGGACAACGATGTAAAGGCTTGCCGGGCTGTCGCTGTTCACCAGGTCATCGACCGTGAAGTCGGATCGGCGAATGTTGGCCGATACGATGGGGTCGGAGTAGAGCTGTAGCTTGACCTTGGCCGATGACAGGATGCCCGAAAGCTCCTTTTCTTCCTTGTCGAGCATTTCCTGAGCCTTCTCGGCCACGACTGGATGCACGCCGGTTTGCTTGCCGCTGACGGTGCGCCAGTCATACGAGTAGTCATCATCAAGCGGGGTCAGCAGCATTTCGTTCAGCGTCTCGGTGAACGACTGACCGGGCTTGGTGAGCACCTGAGCAACCTCGGGTAAGGATGCGATGCGGCCTTCCTTGAGGGCTGCGTAGCAGGCGAACAGGATCACGCCGGTAAGCAGTGATGTCGCGCTTTCGACCCAATGGTCTTCATCGTCGCTGTCGCCCTTGGGGTGAGTCAGCATGTGGGCGATGTTCTGAGCATCGGACACGTCGCGCGGTGTCCCGAGTCGGATTTCCGAAAGCGGGTTGAACTGCGCACCCACGCCCATTTCGACCGGGGAAAACTTGAAGACCTTGTTGCCCGCGTCCTTCTGTCGCCACCCGGCGGTGAGCGCGTAGTTTTCGCCCTTGATGTCGTACACCACGCATGAGTGCGGCCAGCTCAACAGAGTGGGCAGCACCAGGCCAACACCCTTACCTGAGCGCGAAGGCGCGAAAGCAAGGATGTGCTCGGGGCCGTTGTGTCGCAGGTAATGGATGTTTTGTGTTTTCTTATCGAGCCAGCCACCGACATAGACACCTTCGCCCTTGCCCATGAGGCCCATTTCCTCGATGTCCTTGCGCTGTGCCCAGCGCGCGGAACCGTGAAGGTGCTCATTGCCCTTTTGGAGCTTGCGAGTGCGAAGGAACATCACCAGCGCGGCGGTCAAGACCGACACGCCAGCGCCACCGGCTGCGATGGTGAGGCCCATCCAAAGGACGTGCTTCGCCTCGGCGTTCTGCACCTGGTTGAACTTCAGGAACCACACCACCCACATATACGGGGCATAGAGGCCATGCCCTGAAACGATGGCGGCGGGGTAGCCTAAAGCCTCCTGGTAGCGGAACCCATAGGCCATGTACTGCGTGGCCGCGATGTTGGCGCAAAAGAGGATGGCAAGCCCGATGAACAGGGCTTGCCACTGCAAGCCCCCCATGCTGCGGGGGGCGTTCGGTAGGTTGTAGACGTTCTGCATTTAGCGGCTCAAGGAACGGGTCTTTTCCTTGGCACGCTCGGGGGTGAAGGGCACCGCCTTCGCCTTGCCGTCGTTGTAAGGAATTTTGACGTGTTGATCTTTGTCCACGGTCGGCGCTTGGGCGAAGGCCGTCTTCATGTGGGCCACGGTGCTATTCGCTGAGACTTGCTGAAGAACATGGTGCTCAGTCTCGGCAATGATCGGCCCCTTGTAGATGCCCTCGGCGAGCTGCGCCGGGAACGTCTTCGCGTTAGGGCCTAGCTGCTCCTTGGCCTGTTGCGCGATGTCCTTGAACGACTCGGAAAGCTGCTCTTTGCGCTGCTCAGGTGCCAGCAGAAGGTTTGTCACCTTCTGGATTTGGCCGTCACTCACGCCCAGGCGTTCGAGTGCAGGCTTCACCAGCTCGGCGGCGTAGCCGTCTGTGTTGTCGAAGGCCCAGGTGTTGGTCTTCGGCATGGTGTCGTTCACGACAACCGTGTCAGGCGTGCGGGTGCGATCCATGAGGTTCTTCAGCGCCTCGGGCGACTTGGCCGCGATGGTGAGGTCGCCGCTCTGCTTGTCCACGTAGGCCACGCCCTCGATGTCGCGCAGCTCCACGATGCGCTTGTCTTTGGCGTTGGTGCGTGCAATGGCAACGTGGTCGGGCAGGTTCTCGATGTAGTCCAGCTCGCGCATGGCGCTATCGAGTTCCTGAGCCTTTTCCTTGTCGTCCTTGGCACCAGCGAAGGCGCTGCGCTGCATGAGCTTGGCGCGGTCTTCAGGGTTGGACAACTGGCTTTCGGCGATAGCCTCAAGCTCGCGGTGCGCTGCGGCCTTCATCAAGCGGTCGCCCTGGCCATCGGCCAGTGCGGTGCTCATCAAGCGGCCATAGCGCGCGTTGGTGTTCTCTTGGGCCTGCTCGGCGAGCTTGTCGGCAAGGGTGTCGTCAAGCTCTTTGTGCTTGGACAGGTCGAGCACATAGTCTGCGGCTTGGCCCGCGTCTTTGGCTGCGCGGAAAAGCTCGTTCTTGTCCTTCTTGAGTCCGGTGATCCAGCTATCGACATAGGAGGCATGGCGGTTGATGTCGTGAGGGACACCCAGCTCGGCCTGCATGAAGACGCTCGCCATTTCGGCGCGCAGTTCTTCGCGCGCATAGCCTTCGGAACCGAAGGCATGCCCGCCTGTGATGCCGTCACGATTCAAGCGCGATTCGTGCCCCGTCCAGTGGGCCAGCTCATGGAGCGCAGTGCCGTAGTAAGCGGCCTGGTCGGGGAATGCCTTCTTCGGCGGCATCGTGATCTTGTCGCTACCTGGTTGGTAGAACGCCTCGGTGCCCTTGTGCGTGATCTTCGCGCCTGAGTTCTTCAGGGCGCGCTCTGCCGCCTCGATGGCCTGCCATTCCTCGCGCTGCTGGGGTGCCAGCGCGGGAACGCCGTCGATCTGCTTGGCGTTGAAGACTGCATAGAGCCGCTGGATAGGGCGGTCGAGTTTGACGCGCTGCTCGCGCACCTGGCCGGTGGTCGGGTCTTTGACCTTCTCGGTCTTGTCGAACTGCCAGAATTCAACGTGTGTTGCCTTCTCGCCCTTGCGAACTTGCCAGCCCTTCGAGTTGGCTTGTTCGTAGGTCATCCAGCGCGGGTCTTCGTAACCCTGCTGCATGCCCTTTGCCATGAGGTAAAGGGCATTGCCTCCGGTGTAGGCGCGGCCTGTAGCGCCGTTGTGGGGCATTTGGAGCTGCTGCGCGGCGGTGTTCTTGTCCCAAGGACGTTGCCACGGTGCAGTGCCCTTTTCGAGCATGTCTACGATCAGGTCAGTCGCTTCCTGCCGGAAGTCGCGCTTCGCTTTCTCGCGCGATTGTTCAGCCATGTTATGCCTCGCTTTCGTTCTCTTGTTGGTCGGGCTGCTGGTCTTCAAAACCAGAACCTTCGAGCGGGATTGCTCCGATGTCGTCTTCCTTGGTGGGCACTTGGCCGGTGGGGTTTTGGGTCGCGGTGTTCATGGCTCAGTTACCCCCGCCACCGTTGCCGCCGTAGTAGCAGGCGGGCATGTTGAGGACGTTCCAATATTTCTTCGCGTCCTTCATGTCGTTGTAGACATAGACGGCGCGCAAGTGCTCGGGCGGGATGCGCGGTGCCTTGATGGAGTAGTAGGTATTGATGGCCTGCTCCTTGTCGGGTTGCAGCACGCCATAACCGGCCCAAAGCTCCATGTTCTTATCGACCACGAACTGGCAGAGGTCTTGCTGATTGACCACGACGTATTGCCGCCCGCTGGGCAGGCCCGCGAAGTATTCGACCGGGGTGTAAGTGCCGCCGTTGAAGGCCACCCAGCCGCTCGGCGTGAACAGCCAAAGGCCTTGCGTGTCGTAGTTGATATTGGTGATGTTGCCGGGGGTGCCGGTCGTCGCGCGTGCGCCGATGAAGAAGGCACCAGGCTTGCCCGCATCGCCGGGCGGCACGTTGATTTGCACGGTCACGGTCGAGACGGTCTGCGAGCAACCGCCGTCGCCATAGCCCCCATAGCAGTAGTCCTCTTTCGTGGCCGATGCCTGGGCAAAGGCCAGCGAGGGCAGGGCAACCGCAAGGGCGGTCAGGGTGTGTTTCAGTTTCATAAAGTCAGCTCCTTGAGCGGGTTTTTGCGCGCGCTGGCTGGTACTCGTACCCGTTTGGCCCGGGCTTGAGCTGACCTTGAGAAACAAGCTGCGTAGCCCGATGGGCCACCGCTTGGTGATACCGGCCTAACCAGCCTCCGAAGTTGCCCGGCTTGGGCAATTCCGGCTGCTTGATAGCGCCTCGCAGCGCCTCTTTGGCTAGGTGCTTCTGGTTGGTCAACAGGGCTTCAGCGTTCCCTTTGTCGGTGACGACGATCTGCGCGCGCTTTCGACCGTCTTCACCCTCGGCAAAGCGACGTTCAATCTCAACGAATGAACCGGGTTGCATCTTCCCGGCACGTCGAGCCTCGTCTATCGCCTTATCGTGATATAAATAATGCACCTTTGCGTCAGTTCCTTCAAGTAGCAAGTAGGGTATCCCTCGATTTTCGTCGAGTCCGGTGCCAATTACGCGGCCCGCCAGGCGCTTGATGTTGCGGGTATCCGTCGCCACCAGGGGAAGCCTTGGGTCTGACAACGTGGCACGTTGTTCATGGAGCGACTTCAGGCGGTCATTGGCCGTTTGAATCTGCCTCAAGGCCTGCTCAAAAGACTTGTCAACCTTCCACGATAGCGGCCCCGTCTTGCGGGCCAGTCCCATTGCCGCGAGCTGCTGCAACCTGCGGATTTCCCGAAGCCGGGCCTCGCGGATCGCGGGGGAGGTCGGAATCCTGCCGCTGTAGTCGAGCTGGTAGCTGTCGCCCTTGTCCTGGCCCTTCTTCTGCAAAGCCCGGTCGATGTCCGTGAACCGCTGTTGAACGACTTGGCGCTCGGCGGCGAGCTTCATGTCGTCGGCTGTCCGGTAGCCAAGCTGGTTTGTGGCGAGTTGCTGCGCCCTCGAACGCAAGCCACTCTTGATGTACTCCTTACCGATGCGCAATGGCTGGCCCTGTGCGTCGATGCCACGCACCGCAAGGTGAACGTGAGGGTGCTCGGTGTTGAAGTGCTCCACGGCCACCCACTGAAGCGGCGTGCCCAGGTCTTTTTCCATCTGCGCGACAAGCTGCTTTGTATGCTGGTGCATATTCATGCGCTCGCCGAATTCAGGGGAAATAATGAGCTTGAAAAGGTGCTCGTCCTTGGATTTTTGCCAATCGGCAAGGGTTTCAGCGATAGGCATGTCATCGCCTGAGCTGCCAAACCCGCGAGCGCCTTTTACTTGTTTGCCTTTTCCATCCGCTCCAGATTTGCCATTACTTCCCCGTCGCAGTGCGTCAGGTCGTTGGGTTCCTCCTTGCTCCATGTGACCAGGTGCATTACCCGGCAAAAGCATTTCAGCCCTGCCGGGGAAGTGAACCACACCGATGCTGGACAAACCTCGCACACTGTTGAGGGATCGGGGCGCTCCTTCGCGCTGATACTGGCTAAGGTAGGGCTTATGTAGGGCGCTAATTCGTCCTGCATCGGCTCGGGCGGGGTCGATGTCGTATCGTCCTCCGGGAATATCGGATCGTCCTGGATGTCCATTTGCAATTTCCTCCGGGGTTAAGGTGGGTTGGTCGGGTTCCAGCATTTCGCTGGCTTGCTGCTGGGCCAGCTCTGCGGCTTGTTCTGCCTGGCTAACCTTTTCCAGCTCGGTTTCGAGCGCTGCGGATTCTCTGGCGATGTATTTGCCATGCGCGGCCCATTGGCCGTCACCCTTATTTTTCGCGTAGGTCAGTCGCACGCTGCACCGCTGCTGACTGCCGCCCGCTTTGGCAACCGGCGAACCGCGCGAAGGGCGCGAGCTGCCGGAACTGCCCCCAGCACCGGGCCGCTTTGACTGGCGCGTCAGGGCACGCAAGGCGCGAAAGGCCTTTGAAAACCCCTGTACGTCGTTCTTGGCCTTGGCTTTCGCCTTGACCTTGAACTTGTCGCCCTCGTCGCTCATTCACCGGCCTCGGCAATGAAGGCCTCGAAGGCCTTGGAAAGAGGGGAGTCCAGTGCGCCGGGCACGCTGTCCATAAGGGCCTTGTACCTGGTGCGCCCGGTCGCCCGCGCGGCGGCTCGGCTGGCCTCGTCGGCGAAGTCCGGTTCGAGCGTGAGGGCCATCTTCATGAACTGGTCGAGAACCGCGAACTGGAATTGCTGCGCCTGGTGGAGCTGGCCGAACCGGCGATGCAACCGGGTGAGCTGCGCTGCCATGCGTTCTTCGACTGCCGCCATTTCGGCGGCTGCGCTCTGGCGGTCAACCGCCTGGCGCAAGGCGAAGCGGTGGTAGTCAGAAACGGCCATGCCTGCCTCTTTGGCGGCCTCTGCGGCGGCTTCTGCGAGGTCTACAGGTAGGCGAATGGTGAGCCTGGTAGCTGGTTTTTTTGCGCTCATTTGACAGCCATTTGGCAGACAAGAAAGCCACATTGTACGACACCGCAAAGCTAGACGCAATCAATGAAAAACAGCGAAAGCAACCCCCTAACGTCTGCCGTTCTTTATGTTCCACTAAATTTGGTTTTGGTGGTTGGTTTGCGGTCTTTGTGTCTCCGGTCGCTTCGCTCCCTCGGTGGATCGCTGCGCTCCGTGTCGTGGATCAGCAAAAGATAAGCAGAACATAAGCACTCCGGGGCTTGACATCAGCAGAACATCAGCACAAAATAAGCGAAACGTAAGCAAACAGCTTGACGCATAAGCAAAACATCAGCATAATCTAAGCAACCAAGGCAGAAAGGAGCGTGTATGTGAAGACTAAGCAGTCTCAGAGTCTTGCCGGGGTCATTCGTGAGCGCCTGGCCTCTATCGAGGCCCGGCTTGCAGTCGGAGTGAGGCAAGAAGTCATCGTTGCTGAACTCGCGGCTGAAGGCTACGAAACAACCCTGAAGAACCTGCGCAATGAGTTGTGCAGGGCCAGAAAGCGCAGCTCGAAGACCTTACCCGCCCCGCCTGTCGGCTTGGGAAAGGGTTCAACAGCCAACATGCCCAGCAGGGCAGGAAAGGAGGCCACAAGCCACGCAAGGACTGAAGCGAAGGGGGTAGCCACCCCTCGGGCAGAAAAACCGCCTGAGAACCCGCTAAAGAAGCCGACCGGGTTCAACTACGGCGGCACCAAGGACATTTCCGAAGACGATCTTATTTAAGGAGTTAGAAACATGGCAGCAGAGAAAATCGCGGTTGAGAAAGTGGAAAAGGCAGCAGCAGTGAAACAAACCCCTTCGGCGGTGCATTTCACCCTGCAAGGCAAGGGCGGTGTCGGTAAATCCCTTGTCTCGGCCCTCCTGGCGCAGTATTTCGGCAGCGTTGGCGCTGACGTGAAGTGCATCGACACTGACCCGGTGAATCAAACCTTGATGAACTACAAGGCTTTGAACGCCCAGCACGTCAAATTGATGGAAGGCTCCAAAATCGACGAACGCAATTTCGATTCGTTGATGGAGCGCCTTTTGTCTGAGGACGGTATCTATGTCGTTGACAACGGCGCTTCGAGCTTTGTGCCGCTGTCGAACTACCTGATTGAAAACAACGCAATTGGCATGCTTCAAGAAGCTGGCCGCGATGTTTTCATCCATTGCGTGGTTACTGGCGGTCAAGCCCTGCTTGATACCCTTTCAGGCTTCAAAGCCCTGGCCGAACAAACCCATACCAATAACATTGTGGTTTGGCTGAATGAGTTTTTCGGTGCCATCGAGCACAACGGCAAAGCCTTCAATGAAATGAAGGCCTATACCGAAAACGCCTCGAAGGTGCGCGGCATCGTTCGTATCGCCAAACGCAACCAGGACACTTTCGGGCGCGATATTGAAGAAATGGCCTCCCGCAAGCTGACCTTCGGCGAAGTGCTCGGCGGTTCCGATTTCACGATCATGGCGAAGCAACGGATCAAGACCGTTCAAAAGGACATCTTCGCGCAGCTTGACGAAGTGGGGTTCTGACGTGGACAAGGGCAAGATGATCGCGGCCATCGTCGAGCGCCTGAAAGTGCGTCTCGATGAAGATGATCCGGCCTTCATCCTGGTCGAGCTGAACAAGCTCGCGTTGGAAGACACGGCGAAAGCCATCGTTGACCAGCTCGAACCGATTCCGGCCAAGATTGAGCAAGCCGCGCGGGCGCTGCTGGCCCAGGTGGACACCAAGGCCACGCACCGCACGGCTGAAGCGATTGCGCAAGCAACGCTTCGGATCAATGAGGAAGTCGAGAACTCGCGCAGCACTGCGGCGCGGTTGATCGAAGACGTTGCGAAGGCGAACCGCAACGTCAACGCCTCGAAGTGGTTTGCTGTGGCCGGGGCGGTGTGCGTTGTCCTGGCTGGGGTGAGCTTCGGCGGTGGCTATTGGGTCGCTCGGACGGCCAGCGATAGCGATGCCGTTCGAGCTGGGCGAGTGTTGGCCGGTGATGAGGGCAGGGCGGCGGTGCGCCTGGCTGAACTCGGTCAAGCGAAGGCGCTGCTTGAATGCTCCGGCCCCGGCTGGACAACCAAGGACGGCTTTTGCTACGGCACCGCGAAGGAGGGCAAAACCGTTGGCTGGCGTACAAAGTGAAAAGGGGCGCTCGAAAGCGCCCCTTGGGGTATGGCGTGAAGCTCTCAGCGAAAGTGCCTACAAACCATGCCCTGATTTTAGCCGGTTTGCCCGCTCGCCCCTAGCGTCGCGGAAAACGCCGCTGCGCGTCGATTGGTGACAGGCCTCGCGCCTGGCCAGCTCCCGGCTGTCACCATCCTTTTACCTGCTCAATCCCTTGTTTCGAGTTGGCCCCATGTGCGTGACGGCTGGGGCCTTGCTGCTGTAGTCGATGCGTAGGTCTTGCCCTGGTGGCAACGCCTGACCGACTAGCGCCTTGTCATGCACGATCAGTTTTCGTCCTCCGACGTTCTGCGTGATGAAGTGATCTGTGTGGACTCCCATGCGTCCTTCGTAGACCCCGCCCTTTTTGTTCGCAAGCTCAATCGTCAAGTCGTTTGTGTTGGCAAACGCTTGGAGCTTTTTTAATTCTGCGGCGCGGTCTGTTGCATCATTCACGGTGCCCTATCGTGCTCATGTATTTGTTCCTTGACAAGTGTTCCAACCTGGGCAAGCGCCCTATGGTGAATAGTACACGATGGGGACAAATTGAGCAACCAGGTTAGGGCCAGTTGTCACCAGTCAACGCCCTACGCCGCCCCTAGCGCGCTCGGTCGCTTTGCCGATAGTGCGGTCGATGTACTCCTGTTGCCGCTTCGGTGAACCTTTGTGCGACAAGTCGCGGCTCGCAAGTGCGCCCTCGATCTCATGCGATGGCACGCCATGAGAAACCGCATAGGTGGCATAGGCAAGGTCAACCCGCGTGTTGTCACCGCCATAGCGCGCGTCGTGTCTGAAGTCGTCGATGGTCTTCAGGCCCTGGCGCTCCTGGGCGGCTGGCCGGTTCTGCCACGCTTCGCGCCGCTGCTGTTCGGTCGCGCGCTCTTGGGCGATCACGTCTTCGGCTTGTTGTATGAGTTCCTTTCGGTGGTCGTACTCCTGGCCGCTGTGCTCGCGCAGCTTCACGAAAGGGAAGTGGCCGCTCTCCATCTGATACTTCGGCTTGCGGTTGGTGAAGCCCGCCAGTCGCCCGAAGTGTCGCCAGTCGGCGCTACCGTGGTCAGCTTCAAATTTTTCAGCGCAGAGGCGCGCTGCGGCTGTTGAAACATCCTTGGGCAGCTCCTGGCCGTGCTTGAGCCACGCCTGATAATTGTTAGGGCTGGTTTCCACCACGGCGGCGGGCTGGAAGCCGGTCGCCTTCATCTGGTCAACGGTCGCGCCCTTGAGGTCGTCAACGAGCGTCAGCCCATGCTCACCGGCTGGCCGAATGTAGATGTTGCAGCCCTTCATGTTCTTGAGCTTCAGGTGGCCGATGGTTTCGTCCTTGAGCAAGGTGTCCTTGCTCCAAGTGCGAAGCTCCATGCGCTCGCCGATTTCGCCCGTCTGCTTGTCCTGGTACTGCGGGTTAAACATGCCCACCTCGAAGGTGGCGCAGCCCATCGCCTCGACCTGTTTTTGAACGGCGATTTTCGTGAAGTCTGGTTTGCTCATCTTGTCCTTTCTGTGCTAACGTGATATAAACATACCACAAAACGCACCCTGACCTAAAGCCATGAATGAAGAACAAAGAGAACGGCTGATCGTCAAGCTCAAGAGGGAACTCGGGACAACCATCCTTGACGCTCTCGCTGACGATGCAGTGATCGAAGTCATGCTCAACCCTGACGGCAAGCTCTGGGTCGAGAAATTCGGCGTGGGCAAGTACCACGCTGGCGACTTGCTGCCCTCGCAGTCTGAAAGCATCGTGTCCACCGTGGCCGCGATGCTCGGCACGACTGTCGGTTACGACAAGCCTCGCCTCGAAGGCGAGCTTCCCCTTGATCTGAGCCGCTTTTCAGCTCTGGCCCCGCCAGTGGTCGCCTCGGTGTCGTTCACCATCCGCAAGAAAGCGCGCCGCGTCTTCACCCTGGAAGACTACTTGGCCGCTGGCATCCTGACCCAAGAGCAATTCGATTTCATCTGGCTTTGCTGCGTCAACCGCAAAAACATCATGGTCGCTGGCGGCACCGGCAGCGGCAAGACCACTCTCCTGAACGCCATCATTCACGCGATTTCGACCCTCGCACCGCATGACCGCCTGGTCATCATTGAAGACACTGGCGAGCTGCAATGCGCGGCAGAGGATTACGTCACCATGCGCGCCTTCTCGGGCTTCAGCATGAACGACTGCCTCAAGTCCACGATGCGATTCCGGCCTGACCGGATCATCGTCGGCGAAGTGCGCGGCGGCGAAGCGATGGCGCTTCTCAAGAGCTGGAACACCGGCCACGAAGGGGGCGCAGGCACCTTGCACGCGAACAGTGGCCGCTTGGCCCTCAGTCGCTTGCAAAGCCTGATTGCCGAAGCTCCCGAAGCATCGAACTACACCCCTGAAATGGTGAGTGGGCTAATTGGCGAGGCCGTGAACGTCGTCATTTTCATCAGCAAAGACAAAGAAGCCAAAGGAGGGCGCGCAGTCAAAGAAATTATTGCCATTGACGGATTCGACGCGGCAAGTGGGGAGTACCGCGTTCGGACGATTTAACTCCCTGTGTACCTGTTCCCTTTCATTCATCACTTAGAGGATTCAAGATGAAAAACCGTTTCATGCGCCTGGTGGCGCTCGTTCTCGTTCAACTCGGCTTCACTGGCGCTGCCTTCGCGGGCGGTGGCGGTGGTGGCTTGCCCTGGGAAGCTCCGCTTCAAACCCTCGCCAACAGCCTGACCGGCCCGGTGGCCCTCGGTATCTCCATCATTGCGATGGCCGCTGCCGGTGGCACGCTGATTTTCGGCGGCGAGCTGGGGGAGTTCACCCGGAAGGCGTTGCTCCTGGTTCTGGCAATTTCCTTCCTGGTCTTCGGCGCTGGCTTCATGACTGCGCTGTTCGGCATTACCGCCGCCGTGGTGTGAGCATGGAAGCCCCGCGCCGCATCCCGATTCATCGGTCACTGAACCGCCCAACTTTGTTGTTGGGTGGTGATCGTGAGCTGGTGCTCGGCGCGGGCCTCCTGGCCGGGATTCTGGTCTTCTCCCTGGGTACGTGGTGGGGCGTCGTGATGGGCATTGCCTTCTGGCTTGTCTCCGTCGGCATCCTGTCTCGCTTGGGAAAGGCTGACCCGATCATCAGGCCCGTGTTCATCCGTCATCAAAAGTACCAAAGCTATCTCCCGCCATCGGCTCGCTGGTGCGGGAAAACGCGCTCGGTGCCCCTTACCTGGAAAGGACGGTAATCGTGCTGAACCTACTCGAATACCGCACAAAAGAAGAAGGCCTCGCCGACCGGCTGAACTACGCGGCCATGATCGACAACGGCATCATGCTTTGCAAGGATGGTGCCCTCATGGCTTCGTGGTACTTCCGGGGGCAAGACCTGGCAAGTAGCACGCCCGATGAGCTGGCCGCTGTGTCAGCTCGCCTCAACAACGCATTGCGCTTCGGCTCCGGCTGGATGATCCATTGCGACGAGATTCGTCGCAAAGCGCCCGGCTACCCGGTGCGCGGTGCCTTCCCGGATCGCACCACGCGAGCCATTGACGAAGAAAGGCGCATGCAGTTCATGGCCGAAGGCGCGCACTACGAAAGCGCCTACGCCCTGACGTTGACCTTCTTGCCGCCCACAAAGACCGAAGGCCGCATGACTCGCATGATGTTCGACGGCGAGGAAGCCAGCACGGCCAACGTGGGCGCGCGCTACTTGAAGCAATTCAAGGATGCCATCTTTGAAATTGAAGATCAGTTCGGCGCGATCTTCATGCTCGAACGCATGCAAGGCAAAGCCTACATCGACGACTTCGGGCGCGAGCACATCCGCGATGGAATGCTTCAGTACCTGCATTTTTGCGTGACTGGCGAGAACCATCCGGTGAACCTCCCCCCGGTCAGCATGTACCTGGACACCATCATCGGCAATGTCGAGTTCTACGGCGGCATTGCGCCGCGCGTGGGCACCAAGCACATGCGCGTGATCGCCCTCGATGGGTTCCCCCAGGAGAGCTACCCCGGCATTCTGGCCGCGCTCGATGACCTGGCGCTTGAATACCGTTGGTCAACACGGTTTCAGTTCCTGGATGGCTTTGTCGCGCGAAGCCTGCTCGATGGCATGCGCCGCAAGTGGAAGCAAAAGGTTCGCGGCTTCAAAGACCAAATGTTTCAGACTGCGAACGGGTCAGTGAACCACGATGCCGCTGAAATGAGCGGCGACGTGGAAACCGCGATGGCTGAAGCCGATAGCGGCCTGGTGCGGTATGGCTACTACAGCGCGAACATCATCCTCTTTGAAGAAGATTTGACGCTCATGGAGGAAGCGGTTCGAGAGGTTCGCAAGATCATCCAAAACCTCGGCTTTGGTGCCCGCCTGGAAACCATCAACGCGGTGGAAGCCTGGCTCGGTTCGCTGCCTGGTCACGGTGTCGAAAACATCCGTCGCCCATTGCTGCATACCCTCAACCTGGCAGACCTGTTGCCGTCTACGGCCATTTGGGCGGGGCAAGACCATCATCCTTGCCCTTTCTATCCCCCGGATAGCCCGCCCCTGGCCTATGCCGCGACAAACGGCTCTACGCCCTTCCGGCTGAACACTCACGTTAGCGACGTGGGCCATATGCTCGGCCTCGGCCCGACTGGCTCAGGGAAAACAACCCTGCTCGGCCTGTTGATCGCGCAGCAGTTCCGCTACCCGAATGCCCAGGTGTTCGCGTTCGACATGAAGTATGGCCTCTATGCCCTGGCGAAAGCCTCGGGCGGCGAGCATTACGACATCGGGCGCGACAAAACGGCTTTGGCCTTCTGCCCGCTCAAGGAAATTGACTCCCGCAGTGATTTCGCTTGGGCCGCTGAGTGGATCGAAACCGCTTGCGTGCTGCAAGGGCTGGCGATGACTCCGAACCTGCGCAACAAGATCGCGCAAGGCCTTGAGCTGCTGAAGCAAAGCCCGACTCGCACCCTAACCGAGTTCGTTGCCAACGTGCAGGAATTGAGCATCCGCGAAGCTCTTGAGCATTACACGGTGTCGGGGCCGATGGGCACCTTGCTTGATGCGGAGGTCGATACCCTGGGCAGCAGCAAGTTCATGGTCTTCGAGATGGAAGAACTCATGGGCCTGGGCGACAAGAACGTCGTCCCGGTGCTCCTGTACCTGTTCCGTCGCGTCGAAAAGCGCCTGGACGGCTCGCCCACGGTGCTTTCGATTGACGAAGCCTGGTTGGCCCTGGGGCATCCGATGTTTCAGGAAAAACTGCGCGAGTGGTTGAAGGTGCTGCGCTCCAAAAACTGCGCGGTCTGGATGTTCACGCAATCACTTTCGGACGTGTTCAATTCGCCGATTCGTGACGTGATTATCGAATCGTGCTTGACCAAGATTCTCTTGCCCAATTCCGAAGCGAGAAACGAAACCTCGCGCGGCATTTACAAGGTGTTGGGCTTGAATCAGCGGCAAATTGACATCATCGCCCAGGCAACACCGAAGCGCCATTATTACTACATGAGTTCTCTCGGTCGTCGCCTGTTCCAGCTTGGTTTAGGCGGTGTCACCCTGAGTTTTGTCGGTGTTTCCGGCAAAGAAGATGTTGCGTTGGTGGATCGTTTCATCGCTCAACATGGTGAAAAGTGGCCTGCCGAATGGCTCCGTGCGCGGGGTTATGAGGATTGGGCAAATTATTGGTTGCGCCTCAATTAAGGAGAAATTGCAATGTTGAAAAGAACGTTCATCGCCTCGCTGGTGACTTCCCTCATTTTTTCTGCGCCGATGGCGCGGGCGGGTTCTGTGGCTGGTTTCGGCGGTTCGACTGAAATCACCCAGCTCGCCAACAATATCGAGCTGGTTCAGTCGTATTTGCAGCAGGCCCAAGCCTACGCCACGCAGTTGCAGCAGTGGAACACGCAAATTCAGCAGTACCAGAACATGGTCACGAACACGCTGAATATCCCGAATCAGATTTGGGGGCAGATTACCAATGAACTGTCGGGCGTGGCTAACCTGGTCAAGCAAGGGCAGGCACTGGCCTATTCTGCGACGAACATCGGTTCGCAGTTTCAAGCAACCTTCAAAGGCTTCCAGTTTCCGGCTGGGTTCAATTACAAGACGGAATACAAAAAGTGGTCGAGTACCACGATGGATAGCTTGAAGGGCGCGCTTGAATCCGCTGGCCTTCAGTCGCAACAGTTTGCGACTGAAGAAGGTGTTTTGCAGCAACTGCGCGGCATGTCTTCCGGTGCCCAGGGCCAGATGCAGGCCATTCAAGCCGGTAGTCAGATTGCAGAGCAACAGGTTCAGCAGCTCCAAAAGCTGCGGCAATTGATGATGCTCCAGCTCCAGTCTCAAAACACCTACCTGGCCGCGCAGCAGAACAAGGAAGACACCATCAAGGCGGCGAAGGAAGATGCCTTCAGCTATCAAAGCCCGGTGCGTCCTTACACCCAGTTCAAGGGGGGTTCGCAGTAATGAAAATTGCCCTGACGCTCGCGGCGCTACTGGCGCTTACGGCCTGCGGCGAAAAGCAGGAAACCGTGACTCTGAAGGGTAAGGGTGGCGAAACCGTCACCATTACCCGCACCGCCCCGGATGCGGCGCTGGTGGCTGAGTTGAAGGGCAATCCTGAAAAGCTGAAGCAGGTACTCGATCAATGCGGCAAGTCCGATTCGCAAGAATGCGCCTCTGCGCGCAAGGCACGTAGCGAACTCATGTTCGCAAAGCCTTCGGACAAGCCCCAACAGTTCAAACATTTTGCAGGGGGTTCGCGTGATATTCAAAAGCCATAAAAAGCCCGCTGACCCGGTTAAACGGTTTCGCTCTGCCGGTTTCTTGGTCGCCTTGGCTGTTCTGTTTTTCTCGGTTCGGGTTCATGCCGACACCGGGATTCTTGACAACATCGCGCAGACATACAAGACGGCTGCAACCGGCTGGACTGGCGCGCTGCTGGGATACGCGAACCGCCTTTTCATGCTGCTTGCCACGATTGAGCTGGCTTGGAGTTTTGCGGTTTGGGCGCTGGACAAGAACGAGTTTCAATCGTTCATTTCAGCGGTCGCAAAGAAAATCATGTGGATCGGGATTTTCTATGCCTTGCTGCTGAATGGCCCGGTCTGGATTCCGCTCATTATTGATAGCTTTGTCGGTGCTGGCTCCGCTGCTGGTGGTTCCGGTGGTTTGTCGCCTTCGGAAGTCTTCACGACTGGCCTTGATAACGCGGCAACCATGCTCGAAGGCATCAAGAACATGAGCCTTTGGGATGATTTCGCGTCGATTGTGATTGCTGGTTTGTCGGCCATCGTGATTGTTTTGGCCTTTGCGGTTATTGCCGGTCAGCTCCTGGTCGCCCTGGTCGAAAGCTATATCGCCATTTCGGCGGGCCTGCTGTTCCTCGGTTTTGGTGGGTCACGTTGGACAACGGATTTCGTTCAGAAATTCATCGGCTATGCGGTCGCTACGGGCGTGAAGCTGTTCATGCTGTATCTGATTATTGGCATCGGCAACACGCAAGCACAAACCTGGAAAGCCATGCTCGCCACCATTGGCACGCCTGGCGTTCCGGTCTTCAACATCATTTTGACCGTGCTCGGCGGGTCGGTGCTTTTGATGTTCATGGCGATTCAGATTCCCGCGATGGCCGCTTCGATGCTGGCCGGTAGCCCGACTCTGACGGCGGGCGCTGCTGCGGCCACGGCTGGCATGGTGGGTGCGGGCATCGTCGGTGCCGGTGCTGCCGGTGCCGCATCGACTCTGAGCGCCGCGAAGTCTGCCGGTGGTGTTGCCTCGGCGGCGAAAGCCGCTTGGGGTGAGGCAGGCGCACAAGGCGCGACAGGCCTCGGTCGCGCAGTTGCCACGCTGGGCAACATGGGCACCTCGGCTGCTCGGGACACCAGCAACCGCATGGCCGATGCCATCGCCCCGACAAAGGGCGGGCGCATGGCCGACATTTCAACGGCCCGCACCGCTGAAATGAGCGCGGCCAACTCCCCGGCCACGCCTCCGGCTCCCCCGGCTCCCGCCCAGCCCGCCGCCCCGGCTGCTGAAGGCGCAGCCCCTGCCGGTGGATCTTCTTCGGCCAGCTCGGCGGCAGGCGAGGGCGCTGCCGCCCCGGCTTCGGCTGGTGGATCTGCTGCGGCAACGGTGGCCGCACCAGCGGGCGCAGGAAGCGCCGTAAGCGCCCCGGTGGCACCTACCCCCACGGCCACGGCCAGCGCCGCGCCTACGGCCCCTTCTGGTGGCTCCGTGACCCCCTCGGCCCCGGCTGCTGAAGTTGCTTCGCCTGCATCCCTGGCCTCGGCCACGCCTGCGGGCGGTGATTTCGCTTCGATGCTTGACCCGAAGGGGGCAAGCCCAGGATCGACGGCGGCAGCTCCGGCCAGCGCCGCGCCTGGCAGTGGTAGCACCGCCGAAAGCGTTGCCTCCGTAGGCGCCGCGGCTGATTCGGCCCTCGGGTCTTCAGCTCCGGCCAGTACGGGGCCAGCGGCCAGCACAACACCCGCCACGCCCCCCAGCGGGGTGCAGGAAAAGGCGCAAGCGCAAACCGCGCAAGCCCCCGGTTTTGAAGATCGGTTCCGTGATCTTCAACAAGTGCGCCCGCCGCAGTTGCCCTCCGATGCCGCCGCCCCGGCAACGGTTTCCATCAAGTTCGACGCTCAACACGATTAAGGAGAGATAGCACATGGCTTCCAAGAAAGAACCGACCCCTGTAGCTGATACAAAAGGGTCAAGTAATCAGGTCATCAATGACCCCTACCTCGACGCGCGGCGCGAGTGGAATGAGCGTTATGGCTCCTACATTTCGCGCGCCAAGAACTGGCGGCTCATGGCCTTCGGCGTGCTGGGTGTCTGCCTGGTGCAAACCGTTGGCCTGGTGACGATGGCAACGCAAAACAAGCTGGTGCCCTACGTCGTGCAAGTTGACAAGCTCGGCTCGGTGGTGCCGGTCGCGCGAGCTGACCAAATGGGCAAGACCGATGAGCGCGTCGTCAAAGCCCTGTTGGCCCGCTTCATTTCCGATGCGCGCGGCGTTGTTTCTGACGGCATTGCCCAGCGGCAAATGATTGATCGCACCTACGCGATGCTCTCCAACGGCACGCGGGCGCTGTCGATCGTCAATGAGTTTTACAAGGGTGATCCACCCTTCGCACGCGCGGCCACAAGCGGCGTAACCACTGAAGTTTCGTCGGTGATTCCTGTCACTGACAAGACCTGGCAAGTCGAGTGGGAAGAAACCACTCGCTCAACCTCCGGCGCAATTACCAACAAATTGCGCTGGAAAGCAAACCTCACGCTGGCGTTCAACCCGCCTACCAACGAACGTCAGATTCGGGTGAATCCCATCGGCGTATTTATTACTGACCTGAGCTGGTCGCAAGTTCTGTGAAAGGGGATTCCATCATGAAAAAGTCATTCGTTCTTACCGCTGCTGTTGTCGCATTCGCCCAGGTCAACGCCTGGGCACAAACCCCGGCAACGCCTCCGGCCACGGTCGCTAACCCTCCGGCTCGGGTTGTGCCTGCCCTCGAAGTCGCCCAGGCAGCGCCTGCGCCTGTGCAGGCTGCGCCCGCGCCGCTGGCATCTTGCCAGCCGGTGCAAAACGCCTCTTGCGGGCAAGCTCCGGCGAAACCGCGCCCCGTGGTGAAGCGCCGCCCTCCGGTCGAAACCCCGATTCGTGAGAAGGTGGAAACCATCATCGAAGCGAAGCAAGACGCGAGCGCCGCGCTCGCTGTCGGCCAGTCGAAGGATTGGCTCACGGCTGAGAACAAGCCCACGGTCGGCGACGATGGCCGTGTCATGTTCACGTTCGGCGCTGGCCTGCCGGTTGTGGTGTGCGCGCCGCTGCGCGTGTGCGTGATCGAGCTGCAAGCCGGGGAGCGCGTGAACAAGGAAGTTCAGCTCGGCGATAGCGTGCGCTGGATCGTCACGCCAGCCGAAAGCGGCTCGGGCAAAACGGCTCAAACCTTGGTGGTCATCAAGCCGAAGGAAGTCGGCCTCGATACCAACCTGGTCATTCCGACTGACAAGCGGAATTACTACATCCGGTTGGTTTCTCGCTCAACGGACTACGTTGCGCGGGTCGCCTTCAATTACCCCGAAGAAGCCCGCGCAGCTTGGGAGGTCTATGCCGCCAAACGTAGCGAGCTGGCAAAGGCTGAAGTCGCTCCCGACATGGCCGCAATGTCCATCGAACGCTTGAAGTTCGATTACTCCATGGAAGGCGAGGCCTCTTTCCGTCCGGTGCGAGTTTTGGACAACGGCGAAAAGACCTACATCCAGTTGCCGCCTACCGCGAAAGCCGATGAAATTCCCGTCCTGGTCGTGTTGAACACCGAAGGCAAAGAGCAGCTTGTCAACTCGCGCTTTATCAACGGCTGGTATGAGGTTGATCGCCTGTTTGACCGTGCTGCATTGATTCTCGGCGTGGGAAGCGAGCAACGCAAAATCGTCATCACCAACAACGCGCGCTTCAAGCCCCGCACGTTCTGGAACTTTGGGGGTAACTAATCATGGCTGAATCGACTATTCAACCAAAAGACGGCCCGCAAAACTCGCCCGATGGTTTGGGCTTCAAGACCAAACCGAAGGGGGTTGTCCGGGTCAACAAGAAGGCGGTCGCCTTCGCCGGGTTCATGCTGGTTCTGGTGCTCATGGCAATCATGGTGGGTGTCGTCACTCGCAAGCCGTCTACCGGCATGAAGTCAGCGGACGACAACCCCGAGAACACCAATAGCAAGCTGGCACCCGCCCTGCAAGCCGGTGAACAAATCGCCCGTGACATCCCCGATGGCAACTTGCCCGAGCGCAAGGCCCAGGACGACAAAGCGCGCTTCTCGGTCAAGAACCCCGGTTCTGGCGTGCTGGAAACGCCCAATGCGGGCGCTGACGGCCTGACCCCTGCCCAGGTTCCCCCGCTGGTTGGTGCGGCCCCTGGCGCGGCTCCTGGCACGCCTGGCGGGCCTTCCTTGGCTGGCAACGGTGCGCCGAACCTCGGCAATCAGCAGCGCGTCAATGGTGGCCCCGCCCCGATTGACCCTGCCGTCGAAAAGGCACGTCGGCTGCGCGAGGAACGCGAGGCGCGATTGAAGCAAGCGATGGAAGCGGGCACCACGGCCCAAAGCTCCGGCGCGGGTGCCGGTGGCTTCCAGTTCACCAACGGCGCAGCGCCTGGCGCTCCTGGTGGCCTGGCTGGTGGCACCGCCCTTCAGCAGCTCCAAGCCCTGGCGGCGCAAGGGCAGGGCCAGCGCGCGCCCGGCCTCATGCCTGCGTCTATGCCTGGTCGTGAAGAAGACGATCAGAACAAGCAGCAGCGCAAAGAGGACTTCGTTCGCAGCATGGAAGCGGTGCCGGATCGCAACTTCGTCAATTCCACCCGCAAGGCTGGCTTGTCGAAGTACGAGGTCAAAGCCGGATGGGTCATTCCGGCCACGATGGAGCACGGCATCAACTCCGACTTGCCGGGCAAGATCACGGCGCGCGTGACGCAAAACGTGTGGGACACGGCGACGGGTCGCTTCTTGATGGTGCCCCAGGGCGCGCAGCTCATGGGCACGTATGACAGTCAAGTCGCCTATGGTCAAAACGGCCTGCTGGTGGTGTGGCGGCGCATCATCTTCCCCGATGGCAGCTCGATTGACCTCGAAGGCATGGGCGGCGTGGACGAAAGCGGTTACTCGGGCTTTCGTGACCAGATCAACAACCACTATGGCCGCATCTTTGGCTTCGGCCTGTTGACCTCGTTGTTCAGCGCGGCATTCCAGATCACGCAGAACAACAACAATCAGCAGATCGGGCAGGCACCTACGCCAGCTCAGACGGCAGGCACCGCCGTCGCGCAACAGATGAGCCAGCTTGGCATCGAGATTGCCCGCAAGAACCTCCGGGTTCAGCCAACAATCGAGATTCGCCCCGGCTACCAGTTCAATGTTCGCGTGGACAAAGACCTGGTGTTTCCCCGCCCGTATGTCTACGGCAACGCGCAGTAAATCGCGGGGATGATTGGTGACAGGAACAGCTCGCCGGCGGGCTGTTTTTGTCGCCAAAACGCCTCACAATCGCTAGAATGGAACTTTTATATCACGTTGGTGCATATCAATGGCCGAAATCAAGACCTTCCCGGTTCGGCTCACGCACCAGGCGAACGAGTTGCTGCGCAATGCTTACCACTACAGAGGTGATCTTTCGTCGCAACTGACGATGATTCTTGAGACGGTCAACCTGCGAAAAATTGAGCTGAAGCGCTTCCCGACTGGTCGGGCGGCACGCGAAGCGAAAGACGAAGACAGGCCCCTCTTGAAGACCTCTGTACGCCTGACCGTAGAGCTTTACGACCAGGTGAAAGCAGTCGCCGACACGCGAAACACGTCGGTGAATGTCGTACTGAACAGCGCGATCCTGGCTGCGCTTGCCAAACTCTGAACCCCGGTGCTGGGGTCATCCCTCCGCAACTTCCAACGGCCCTTCGGGGCCTTTTTCTTTGGTCGGCGTGGTGACAGGCCTCGCGCCTGGCCAGCGCCCGGCTGTCACCATGTCAAAGACCCCTTGACCTTCGCTGTGCTGGCAATACTGGCACCAGCGAAGCATGCCGTAGGCCGTGGCTCGCCATTGGGTCAACCCGCGCCGGGCGCACCCTGGACAAAGCCCGCGCTTAGGCTTGGGCACTCCGAAGCCCTGACCGGCCCGGACACCCATGTTCAGGCCCCTTTCTTGGCGCGTGGTGCCTTCCTGGCCGGTGCCGGTGCCGCGTCGGTGGACGTGGCCGCGTCGGCTCCCTTCTGACCAACAACGCGCAGCAGCTCGGCGGCTTGGGCCTGGGTCGCTTCGAGCTGGCCGCGCAGCTTGGCCGCATCCTCACGGGCTGCGCTGGCTTCCTTGTTGGCCTGCACCTGGTCAGCCTCGGCCTTGGCGATGCGCTCTGCGGCGCGTTGGGCTTCGCGCTCGGCGGTCTTGCGTTGTTCCTGGTGCGCCTGGTCTGCGGCTTCTGCTTTGGCTTTCACGGTCGCCAGCTCGGCCCGCACCTGGTCGCGTTCGGCGGTCGCGGCCTGGTTGGCTTTCTTCTGGTCGGCCAGCTCGGCGCGAAGCTGCTCGGCCTCCTGTTGGTGGCGTGCACGGTCGGCCTCGATGGCGGCATTCATGCGGGCCAGCTCTGCGGCGTGCTGGGCTTCTGCCGTCTTGGCGGTCTGCTCGGTCACGGTGACACGTTCGCGGACTTGGGCCAGCTCCACGGCCTGGGCCTGGCTGGTGGCCTGCACGTCGGCGAGTTTGCCTTCTAGTGCTTCAACCTGGCCGGTGGCCTCGTCGAGCTTCGCTTCCAAGTCGTCAACGGTCTGAGCTGCATCTGAAAGCTCGCGCTCGGCCTGCGCGCGCTGCTCGCCTGCGGATCGCACAACCTCATGAACCCGGCGCTCTGCTGCCTTGACGGCCTTGTCGTTCAGTTCCACAGCCAGCGTGGCAAGGCGCTCGGTCAGCGCCTTGGTCACTGCGGCCACTTCTTCAGCAACCTCTACCGGCAGCTCTGCAACCGGCTCGGCCTGCTGCACCGACTGACTGGCAAGGTGTTCGTCCCAAACCTGCTTCAACCTGGTGGGATTGCCGCCGCCCACTTTCTGGCGAAGGGCAAAGCCGGTGATGTTGCGGCCAGCGCCTTGCAGCTCTTGACCGGCTTCGATGATGGCTTCAGGGGTGAATTCAACGGGGCGCATGGTGGTTCTCCTGGTGGTTGATGCCTCATTATATCACAACAAACAAAGAAACGAACAAACAAACAAATAAACTAATCTTTTTTGTTGGCCGGTGTCGCCCGGTCGGTGACGTGGTTCGCCCGGCTTTGAGGGGTGTTTGTGCCTCCGGCTTCTGGCTCGCCGGTCTGCTGGCCGGGCTGGTGGGGCCTTGGCTGGTCGCTGATCGTGCCGCCTGAGCTGTTTTGCGGCCCTTGTGGCCGCTTTCTCTGCGCCGAAGGGCGCGGGCGGTTCATGTCTTCCTTGAATTCCAGCGGTGAGGCATCGGCCTAAGCCGATGACGAGGGGCGCAGCCCCTGGGGGCCTGCTCTACCCCGCTTGCGGGGTCACTTATTGGGGCGAAGCCCCTTCGTGGTATGCGCGCAAGTCAACTCCCGAAGGGAGGTGCGCAGCGAGCCATGTCCCGGCCCGTCAGGGCCGCTCGAATTGCTTCCCCCCGCGCGCCACGGTCGCCCGTCCTGTGGACAACTTTATGCACACCGGGGACGGTTAAATAAAAGGTTAAAGAAAGGGTTAGCTCGGTCGGGGCAAAGCGAGAAAACCCAGCACTGGCGCGGGGTTACGCTGTGGAAAACCGCCCCGGCTGGAACTCATACAACAACACCAAGGAACCGATGGAACAAGGGGTAGGAACTCATAGAACAACACCCCCCGTTTTCAAAGGAACTCATTCAACAAGGTTTCAGGAACTCATAGAACAAGCCCGAAAGCCGCGCCGGGCTTCATTTCTGAGCGATTGCACGCGCCAGAATCTGACCGATTACACGCGCCACGGCGCGGCCACCGGCACCAGGGGCGAAGCTCTGGGCCCGGCGCGTTTTCTGAGCGATTGCACGCGGTAAATCTGACCGATTACACGCGCGGGTGTCATTTTCAGAAGGCGACTGCACGGAATGTCAGGAGTCGGCTGCACGGCCTGTCGGGGCTATTTTTTGCGGGAGCGTTCCATGTGCAGAACAGCGTCAAGCAATGCCATTGAATCGCAGGTGTCGGATGCGTAGACCGTGCGCGTCCTTGGGTCATACGACACCATGACGAACGGGTCTGAGGTACGTTCCGTGCTCCGGGGCGCTTGACGCTTGGAGCGGTAGGTTCTGCATACCTCCCTCTTTTCGGCAAGCTGCTGGCCGATCTTCTTCCAGTCAAAGAGATAGTCGGGATACAACCGGCGCATGTCTCGCTTGTCCTGCGGCTCAAGCGTGTAATTGCGAATCCGCATGATGTTGTAATTGCTCCTGCCGACTTTGACCGTGAGATAGCAAAAGCCCTTTCTGGTCGTGACGAAGGCACTGCTTTGCTTGCGGCTCATGGTTGCTCGCTCCCGCCTTGCAGCGCGGCGTATAGGGCCGTCTTGCTCACCTTGAGCCGTGTAGCAGCCTCCCGGACGTTCAGCCCGTTGGCAATATGCTCCTGCGCCCGCTGCAACTTGTCGGCAGTGACAACCGGCTTGCGCCCGCCCTTGCGCCCGCGAGCGGCGGCAGCGGTCAGCCCGGCCTTGGTGCGCTCACGGATCAAGTCGCGCTCGAACTGGCCCAGCGCGCCGAACACGTGGAAGATGAGCCGCCCGCCCGGTGTGGTGGTGTCAATGCTTTCTGTCAGCGACCGGAAGCCGACGCCACGCGCTTCCAGCGCGCCGATTGTCTCGATGAGGTGTGGCATCGAGCGCCCGAGCCGATCCAGCCGCCAGACGGCCAGCACGTCGCCGTCGCGCAGATAGGCCAGCGCGGCGGCCAAGCCGGGCCTGTCGGCCTTGGCCCCGGAAGCCGTGTCCTCAAAGACGCGCTCGCAGCCCGCCTTGCGCAGTGCATCCGTCTGCAAGGCGGTGTCCTGTTCAGCCGTCGATACCCGCGCATAGCCGATGAGTGCCATTACCGCCCCTTTTGTCCGTTTTTCCGTCCGCCTATCATAATGTCCGACAACCCGTTATTCAAGCGCATTGCCGGACAGTGACCGGCTTGGCCGACTAATGATCGTTTGACGGACAAGGCGGCGCATGTGCCGCCATCCCGGCGCAATGGAACAGCGAACCGACTTAAGCCGGAACCGCCGAAAATTCCGGCGCGATACCGAGTAAGCCGGAATCCCAGATTTTTCCGGCACCGGGTCAAATAACGCCAACGACCAACAGGAGCGCCCTATCTATTGCTTTCATTCGCTCATCGTCGAGGCGGCCAAACGGTTCACTGATTTTGGTGCGCGGTAGCGTCGAGAGCTTGTCCACCATAACTTGCGATAGTGCGCGCAGCCCGTTAGCTGGATTCGGTTCCACGGTGACGCGAAACGCGGCATTGCGCAGGTCGCTTGTCACTGGGCACAGCACAACGCTTTCCAAGTCGGTTAGTAGGTCTGATTGAACGATCAGGGCTGGTCGTGGTTTGCCGTAGTCACCCTGCAATGAAACCGTCACGAGGTCGCCTCGCTGCATCACTCCCAGCCCTCAACGTGCGATGCCGCCTCTTCGGTGAAGCGCAAAACCTCTGCTTCTGCTGGGTCGCCCTTCAGGCTTTGGCATTGCTTGCGCACTTGCGCCGTGAACTCAGGCGAACGGGTGTCCGGCACCCAAAACTGCACAGGCCGCAGCCCCGCCGCGCGCATCCGTTCGCGGTGTCGGGCTACCTTTGATTCGTGAATTGATGGCATAGTGCTCTCCATTGGTTGCATGTATGGTTACATGATACTGCGCATGAAACCATAGCGCAAGCCAAGCCGTTCCGCAACGTCGTGCAGGGAAGTTCTGCGCAATTTCCGCCCTTCTTGGAGTTTCGTGCATAGGACTGCTGACACGACCCGGTCAGAAGTCGGCTGCACACGGGGCGGCCAGCCTCATGAACTGGTGCAGTCGTCTTCTGAAAATGACACTAAATTGACCTGGGGCATTTTGACCACTCAAATTGCCTGCCTCCGGCACCCGCCACGCCCACAATGGGCGAAAAAAAACCGCCTCGGGTTAGGAGGCGGTCAAAGACTGCACGGCTCAGGGAGGAAAAGCCGGTGTGTGCAGCCGGAAACTAACGCTGAAGGCTTGCAAACAGCATCGGTACGCTGTGGCGGTGAAGCGATGTGGTCTTGATACCGTCATCAAGAAGCTCCGACAAGCGGCCATCGGATGCACACAAGTTGTTGAGATACCGCTCGGCTTGATCCAGAACGGCCAGCAGACAAGCGGCTATAGACACCCTGAAACGCTCGCGCCCAAGCTCTGGTACGCGGTAGCTCTCCAAGGCATTGAGACACGCCGATTCCAGCTTTTCGCCACCGAAGGCAAGCCACAAGACGGGGTGAAAATCTCGCCCATGCTGCTTTTTCCTAACCGTGAGGTTTGCTGTGCAACCGACTTTTAAGCATTCGGGCGCATTTTTGAAAAATCCGACGTAAACGCCTTGGGTATCTCCAAAGCCAAGTTTTATATTTTCATGCCTGACGATGCGGCGCACTGCTGATAATCGCTTCTTAACCGATTCATCGCCTCGTTGGCCCACGTCCAAAGACGCCCACACGTCATTGCGCGTCTCGTACTTCCAAACCGGCTTTGGAAAGTTGGCCGCGTGAGCTTCATAGCGAAGGTAAGAAGCGGCAAGGTCTGAGACAGGGATGCCCTGCTGAAACGCCGCAACGATCCAAACAAGAATTTCCCGCTCATTGGTGTGCCATGTCGCCGCGTTAGCGTGAAGGGCACCGTAGCAGGCATCCCGATACACGCGAAACGCATCCATCGTCGCCGCAAATTCGGTTGCCCCATTCGCGGGTTTCAATGCCCATAAGTCCGGTGTCATTTGTTGGCTCCTGTTCCGGTGCATCTGATTCAACCAGGCACCAGGGCTGCGGTGATGATCTTGCTTAACCAGGCGGTGAAGGCTGGCAGTAGCCCGGCCTTGCCCAGCAAGGCCAGCACCAGAACAACGGCGAAGGCCGCGCCGATTTTGAAAAGCCCGCTGTTTCTCATCACTGCGGCCACAACTGGATTGCAAGGATGGCCGCGATCACGCCCGCCATGATCCAAACCCGGCGCGGGTTTCGCTCCATGCTGACCATGAGGTCTAGGAACCTTTTTTCGCGCGCCTGGCGCTTCTTATAGGCCTGCGCTGCCTGTTCTTGCTGCGGTGTCATGGCGGTGTGCTCGGTTAATTTTTGCTGTGGTGGTAGTACAGATAAGCCAAGCCGATAGGCGCAATGAAGATCGCACCGGCCCAGCAAAGGGCCATTGTCATGAGCTTCACAAACATCATGAAAAACACGTTCACGAAGAACGTATTCCTCCCAACGATGAAGCCCACGATGCTTTCATAGACAAAGCGTGCGTAGGGGTAAAGCAGCGTATTTACTGCGGTGACAAGCACCGCGCCGAATGACACGCCATGCGTGCTTCGGGTCGCCATGAACATGATGAACGCAAGGAACATCAAGCCGAAAAAGAACTGACGGAAATAGTACGGCTTGGATAAGCCGCCGAAGGTTTTTGCAATTACAGGGTGCATGCTGGTTTTCTCCAAAGGTTGTGTTGAAAAGGTTTCACCGGCCCAGGTCGCGCGTCTTTGTCTGCGTCACGGCCTGAACCCTGGCGGGCTTCACCACGGCTGCGCCGTCGTTGTAGGCGACGGCAAGGGCGGTGGCTTTGTCCACCGTGGGCGCTTGCGCGAAGGCGGTCTTCGCGTGGGCCACGGTGTTTGTTGCTGAAACTTGCTGAAGAACGTGGTGCTCTGTCTCGGCGATGATCGGCCCCTTGTAGGTGCCCTCGGCGAGCTGGGCGGGGAACGTCTTCGCGTTCGGGCCTAGCTGGGCCTTGGCCTCGGCTGTCGCCTCGGTCAGCGAGTCGGCCAGCTCGGCGGTCTTCCTGAACTGTGATCGGTCGTCGATGGGGAAAATCTGCTGTTCGCGGGTGCCGCGCCGGATGCCATCGGCGACGGATTCAACGATGGTTTGCAGGTCTTCGCGTTCAAGCGGTCGGGTCTTGTTCTGCACCACGTCTGACCAGGTGCGCGCGGCCTGGTCGGCAGTCTTGCGGGGTGGGCCGTCGATCTGCTCGGCGGCAAGGCAGAAAACTTCCTCTGCCTTCATCAGCTCGCTTTGACCGGCATAGGCCTTATCGACCTTGGCCCAATCGCCCTTCATTGAAGGGGATTGCCGGGCGGCGATGATTACTTCGAGTAGATCGCGCTTTTCGCTGCCGGTGAAGGTGAGGGTTCCGAAGTGTCCAAGGGCTTCGTGTTGGAGGGACTTTCTGAGGTCTCCAACGTCACGAAAGTTGGCAAGGGGTAAATGGACTTCCCCGCGTTTCGGTAAGAAGGCACCTTTGATGGTGCCAACGGCTTCGATACTGGCTTTGTTTCCATAGAAACTCTCCTGGGTAGGTCTGTGGCTGATATTCAAACCAGAAAGGCCCGGAAATTCATTGTAGAAGGCATGAATCGCGCCGTCTGCTTGTTCCTCGGTGATGGGCATTTCTAGGGCTTTCGTCTTGTTCTTTGGTGACACGCTGCGCGCCTGGCCAGCTCGCCGCTGTCACCATTTAGTTAAATCACTGAGGAACACCCTCGGATGCGGCCAGCTTGGCAAGCAAGGTGGCAACGATCCCGGCTTGGGCCTGCGCCGTGAACGCTGCGAACTCCTGACCCGCAAGCGGGGCAATTTCCTCGCTGGTGCGAGTCCGAAGGAACTCGATCAGCGCGCGGGTCTTGATGGCTTCTTCGAGCTGCGCGGCTTGCTCGCGCCAAAAGTCCTGTTGCGTGCGCTTTGGCTGGCCTGTCGGCACCCCGACAAGCTCATCAATGGTGATGTCGCGGTCGTAGCCCTTGAAGGTGGTCATGCTTGCTGCTCCGGTTTGGTGTTGAGGTCAGGCAGATTGAACAGGCCCCGCAAGGCTTCCGGGTTGCTCACTTCGCCCACGATAAAGCGGTCAGGAACTCGCCGAAGGCACAACTTCAACAGCTCTTGATGGCTGGTTGTTTTGCCCGCGCTGGTTGCACCAACGACGATGGTGTTTTGCTGTGTGCTCATCATTGACGTTCCTGGGCTTCGAGTTGCTTGTAGGCATTCATGGCCGCTGCGGTGCCAGCGTTCTTGCCCTTCTGGTAGCTGGTGGCCGCGCAGCGGATCGCGTAGTCCGGCGAAGTCAGGTTCTGCATGCCATACACCGAAGTCTTGTTGTCGTAGCCGTTCAGGTTGAACCGCTTGCCCTTGTAGAGCGCGAGATTCCATGCGACACGGGCATCGCTCGGCTGCTGCCGTGCGAGCTGCTGATAAATGCCCTCCTTCGGCCCGACAAACTGATTCCACGTCAGGTAATAGTCGCCCTTGTAGCCTTCGATGAAGGCATCGGCGTTGCAGGCATCGGCGGCAACCTGGACGGTCACGTTCGGCTGCTGGTAGCCGCCTGCTGGCCCCAGGGCCACGCTACGGCCTGCGGGCTGCATGCCTGGCAGGGGCGGCAGGGGTGGCAAGGGTGCGCAAGCTGCGAGGGCAACGGCGGCGATGGGCAAAAGTCGTTTCAACATGGTTTTCTCTCCTTTGGGTTGGTGGGTCTGGTGACAACACTCGCGGCGGCCGCGAGATCTGTTGTCACCAATGGGGTGCATGGGTCAGCTCCGAATCATGTCCTCAAGCCCGGCGCTGAGTTCGGCCAGCGGCGGCATGGCTGCAACAGTGTCATGCAAGGTCGGCAAGTTGATCTTGTCGGCCACGGCTTGGGGGAAGTCTTGGGCGCGCTGCGCCTGGTCGAGCTGGGCTTCTTCAGCTCGGGACACCCAGGCGGCAACGTGAACGATGCCGTGAAGCGCGTCCAGCCCAGCAGCTTGAGGGCTTCGTCTACCGTGCCCACGGTGCGCGACACGTTGTAGTAAGCCGAATTGGCAAGGCGCAAGACCTTCGCGCTCAGTACCTGGTCGGTGGCGAGCTGGCGGGCGATTTCGCCCGTTAGAACGTCATCCTTGCTCAAGCCCTGGATCAGCTCTTGAACAACCTTCGGGATGGATGGCAACGCCCTCCCCTGCTGAAGTAGTTCGTCGATGGTCATTGCGCCCCCTGGGGTAGAAAAGTGATCGTTGCAGGCTCGCCCGGCTTCCAAGTGCCGTCTTCCTGGTGCTCGGCGGTCAGCGAAAAGTCGCATTCGAGCGTGATTGCGCGCTGGGTGGTTTCCTCGCAAGGGCACCGGCCAGCGCACTTGCCCGCGCGCTCGTCGTCTTGAACCAGGAGCTGCCAGCGGCTACCGTGCGGCTCGGCGCAAGCGTCTTGTCGCTTGCACCGGGCGAAGGTTTCAGCCCGGCAAGCGGCTTGGTCGGCCCTCCATGCCGCGATTTCGGCTTCGGTGGGGGGTGGCCCTTCCCTTTCGTCTTCGATGCTCATAGCGGCCTCACTTCTTCGCCAGTTGGGTAGTGGCCTGGCTGAGTTTGGCGAGCTTGGTGTTCACCAGCTCGATGTCCACGCGCCGATTCTTGGCGCGGCCTTCCGGCGTGCTGTTGTCGGCAATGAACCCGCCTGCTGAGTTGTAGAAGGCGCGAATCTTCTTCGCGTCAACACCCTGGCCGATAAGGTACTGGCGCGCGGCCAGCGCACGGGCAAGGGCAATGCGCTTGTTGTCCTCGTCGATGACTGTCGAGTCGGTGAAACCGCGAAGGTTGATGCGGTCGGCGGCTTTGGCCGCTGGCACCAGCACGCGGGCAACGTCGTCGGTGGGCTTGAAGTCGGCGCTTGCGAAGCCGAATTCAACCCGAAGGATCACGCTCGCGGCCTCGGCCACAAGGTTTTCAAGGCGGTCGAGCTTGGTGCCGATGTCCTTCGCCTCTTGGGCGCTGCCGGTGGCCTTCATCTTGTCCAGCTCGGCGCGCAGCTCGGCGATTTGCTTCTCGGCCAGCTTGAGGGCTGCGCGAGCGGCCAGCAGCTCGGTATTCGTCTCGGTGGGCACCGGGGCCGCTGCCGTTGGCTCGGGCGTGGGTTGTTGAATCGGTTCCTTTGTAACCACGGGCACCGTCGATTTCACGGTCGCGGACGTGGGGCCAATCTGAACCCGCACCGGGCTATACAGCCCCGGCAAAACGGCGTTCTGGCCGATTCGCTGGTAAGCGAGCGGCTTTCCCTCGCCGTCGAAGACCTGCAAAGCAGCGGGCGGGTCGGTGACGAACTGAAGGGCTGTGCGTTGGCCGTCATCGAAGGCGCGCACCAGGCCGATTGCCTTGCCTCCCTCGGTGGTGTAGCTGAAGCGCAGCGACGACACCGGGGCCTTGTCGCCCTGGGTGGCGCACGAAGCGAGCGCCAAGGCCGCAACGACGGCCCCGGCAATGGCGGTTTTTCTCATCGTGTGTTCTCCTATGGTGAATAAAAAGGAACTCATAGAACATGCCTACCGGGTGAACTTCACAAGCCCGGTGCGGGTGATGTCTACCTTCTTCAGCAAGCCGCTTTCGTCGAGCGATTTCACGGCTCGGCGCAAGACCTTGCGAAAGTTCTCAAGGCTCTCGGCATCGCTGCCGCAGAGCTGGAAGACCGTCTCGGCCTTCAGGGCGTAGGGGTCGCGGTGGCTGGCCGCGTAGTCGTACAGGCGGCGGGCGACTGGTGGGAGCGTGCGGTAAATCTCCCAATTGAGCCGGGTGAAGTTGTTATCCCCGAACCACTCGCGGATTTCGGTCGGCACCTGAACCGCGTACTTCGTGCGCGGTTTGCCGTCTTCATCGCGCCAAAGGAAGTCACCAATAAGCGAAAGAGCAAGGCCCCCTTGCAGGCGCTTGCTCTCGATGGTGAGGGCGGTTGCCTTCAGTCTTAAAAGGCAGTCGCGTAGCAGTTTGTAGTTCGGCCCTGAAGGTGTCCAGCCGATGTCTTGGCATAGCTGGTATGGGGTGAACTCAACCCAGCGCCCCAGGGGCAAGATTTTCGCGTAGTGAAGGATTTGAAGCCAAACAAGCTCATCGTTCTCGGCGCGCAGCTCAAAGCCGGTGTAGCTGATTTTCCCCTCGCCCACTACAAAGATGCTTTCGTCGAGAAAGCTCTTGCGCTTGCGCGCCCGGCGCACGGTGAACAGTGCCGCCCGGCAAGATTCGTTCGGGTGTGCCCTGACCTCATCGGCCCACAAGGGGAGTTGAACGACCATGAACTTGCGGCGCTCGGCTTCCTCGGCCTTCGCCACCTTCTTTTGTTCGGCGGTGCGCTGGCGTGCTTCCTCGGCGCGCGCCTTCAGCTTGGCAAGCCGCTGGTCGAGCGTTGCGATGGTTCCGATTTGCTTCATGTCTTCTTCTCCTGGTAGCCCGTTTCAGTAGGTGCGCGGGTTGGTGACAACCTGCGCAACCTGGTCGGCGATCACTGTCACCATGACCCCAATTGCCGCCCGGCTTCCTGAAGGGCTGCAACACCGTTGTTCATGCGGGCTTCGAGCTGCTTGAGCTTCGCTGAAAGCTGGTCGAACTCCTTGCCCCGCTCGATCCCGGCCCGCGCCTCGGCGATTCGGTCTGCGTCTGCACCGATGTACTCGCGGCGGCGGTCGCCGTCGTGCATGGGGTAGATCAGATACAGGTATTTGTTTTCGCGCCAGTGTTCCGATGCGTAGATCAATCCTGCCTTCTGCAATACCTTCATGCGCTGGCTTACCGTCTTCAGCTCGCCCTCGATGGCGTCGATCACGCGGGGCAGTTGAGCCGCGAGCTGTCGGAGTTGCTTGGTAGCTGACATAAACATATCACCTATGGCGAATAATAAACCAATGCGAGGCCCAGGTCATCACCGGGTCAGGCCGCTTTGACTGGAATCGGTTGCCCGCAATGCGGGCAGTGGCCTTGCAGCTTTCGGATAGTCCGATGCAGCGAGGCGTAATCAACGCCTGCGGCGATGCTGGCCGCGCGGCGCGTCTCCCCTTCCACAAACACCAGGCGGCAAGCCTCGATCATCTTTTCGCTTCGCATGGCATGCGTCTTGACCAGCTTCTTGAAGTCCGCTGCCGTGATGGTTTCGATTTCGGTGCTCATGTTGTTATGCAATCTCAATGGTGCCGAAGTAGCGGCGGATTTCGGTATGCGCCTGGAAGCGGCCTAGCCACTCCTGCGCCTGCATGTCGGTCAGCGTCCGGGCCACGGTGAAGGGTGTCACCTTCCTGGCCGCGAAAACCTTGCCCTCGGCCTCGAACCACTGGCCGCGCGTGGTGCGCCCCAGGATCAAGAATTCAGCCCGTTGGTCTTGCCAGTTGTGGCGGCACCGATAGAAGACGACTTGGGCATCGGTGCCCAGGTAGCGCCGCCCGTCCTTGTATTGGTCGAGCGTCGGCCACGCCTTCAGCATGGCATCGGTCGAACGCTGGCCGTAGGTGCGCGCGTTCCAAGTGAACCAAAGGCCCACGGTGACGACTACAGCGAGAACAAGGGCGGTGAGCATGTCTTCTCTCCTATGAAACTCTCCGGTCAGGCCTGAGCACGGTAGTAGCGGCTGACCAGCTTGCCGCCTACCTGGCGAAACACCACAACACCCGCCACGCCGTCCAGCTCAAAGACATTGACGGTGGGGGGAACCTGCACGGTGCGAACGATCTGCACGGCTTGAACCTGGGGAACCGGCGCGGGCAAAGGCCCTGCCGATGCCACCATCAACAGGCCAGCCGCACCAGCGACAACACTCGCCAGCATGGCCGGTGCCGCCAGCATGGCCGCTGCGAGCACCAGAACACCAAGGATCACATTCAGCGCCTTCATGGCTTCACTCCTGCATGGTTATCGGGCGCGTATTCCACAATTTTAAGCGCCCTATGGTGAATAACGCAAGGAACCCGGTCGGGGTTGACCGTTTCCCTGTGGGTATGGTGAATAAAAAGGAACTCATTCAACAAGGCTAGTCGTCCAGCTTCGCCAGCAGCCGGTCGATTTGCGGGATGCCGAAGTCGCGTTCCTCAAAGTGCCTGCCGCCTGGCTTCACGCCCTCGGCGCGCACGGTCTTTAATGCCTCCTGCTTCGTCTCACGAAGCCGGTGCAGGGCCTCCACGATCAGCAGTTGCTCGGACTCGGTGAGTACGTCTTGAATGCGTGCCATTGGTCAGCTCTCCGGGTGAAAGGTTTGGTATTCGTCGGCCAGCTCGGCGCAGCGGCTGTGCCAGCTCGTATCACCCTCGGCGGCTGCACCGCGAAGGTGATGCGCTGCCTCCTGCCACTGGCCCGCCGCTACCCGCTTCCAGACGATTTGCATGCGGGTGATCTGGTCATCCGGGCATGTCATCAAAAGGTCGTTGGCGGTGATGGCTTGGCGGGTCATGGCGTGGCCTCAGAACTCGGTGGTCAGCGTGCCGTCGTCCAGGCGCTTCATGATGTCGCCCTCCCCTGCTTCCTTCTTGGCGGTCACTGCCTCGGCGAACGTGGGGAAGTCGGCAACGATGTCTTCATCGTCCTGGCCGGGGTTGTTCACCAGCACCCAGGGGTTCGGGTTGAAGGCCTCGGCCTGGTCAGCCTGGCGGCGCTTGGCTTTGATTTCGCCCAGGGTGCAAGGGGTGAAGTGCAAATCCAGCTCGGCACCGTAGGCGGTGATTTCCTGAATCGAGATATAGCCCAGCTCTGCGCACTCGTCGTCACCGTTCAAGATGGCGTAGCCGAAGGCCTGCTCGATGCCGCCGTCCATGTCTTTTTCGGTGATGAACCAATCACTGCCACCCAGGAAGTAATGCAGGTGAACGATGGCCTCGTCGCCCTTGCCGTCCTGCTCGTAGGTCTTGGGCATGGTGTCAATCTGCTGCGCGAGGTCGATCAGCTTGCGAAGGAAGAACTCGGCTTCTTCGCTGTTCTTGGGGTCGGATGCCACGGCCACGGCCAGAAACTGGCTGCGGTTGAAGAAGGGGCGAATCGAAAGGCCTGCGGCGATCCCCTGCGACAAGAGGGTCGGGGCGCTGGCTTGAGTGGCGGTTGCTTGCATGGTGTTGCTCCTGGTTGAAAGGTCACTTCGCTGAAAGTGATTTCATTATACACCATATGGCGAATAACACGCAAGGGGGAGTTAAAAATTTCTCACGCCCGAAGGGGCGGGGCGGGTTGGCTGTTGGCTGTCCTGGTGCGTTTGCACCCTGCTTATGCCGCTATCGGCATAAGCACAACATCAGCAAAACATAAGCAAGGCCTAAGCACTTTGCACCAAAGGGCGCGCGGATCGCGCCCGAGAAACTGCCGCAGGCTTGGTGACAGAACACCGCCGCCGGCGGATCTGTCCTGTCACCACGGGCGGGGCGAAGCCTTACGGCGGGCTGGCCCAGGGCGTAGCGACATCAGCGGTGGGGCGAAGCCCGTCCGCGTCGCCTAGCGGGCTTTCCTGCGAAGCTGCCGCCGTAGGGCTTCCGTTATGGGGTGGGTTTTCTGGTGACACAAGCGAGCTGGCCAGGTCGCCGCGGTGTCACCAAAACTGCGCCGCTTCAGCGGCTGGAAAGCGCCCGGATGGGCGCAAGGCAAGTGGTGGCCTGGAAGGTGGCCGCAAGGCCAGTCGCGTAGCGACCAAGGCGGATAGCCGCGCCTGGAACGGGCATCCCGGTTTTCGCGTCCGCGAAAATGCCCCGGAAGTTGCCCTCGGGTCAGTTGAACGAAACGCTGGTGGGAGCCTCTTGCGGGGTCATAGGGGCCTTGGAACCGCTTTCTGCACCCCTGCCCTTCACCTTGCCGGAAAAATCGCCTGTAGCCCCGGAAACGCGCTGCACGTAGCCCGTCGAGTAGCCTCGGGTGAAGCTGCCGGTCTGGTACGCGGAAATTGCCGCCTTGATGGCCTCCTGGCCGGTGCCGTACTGACGAACCGCGCCCTGGTAGAACTCGGTCAGGATTTGCCCGCCTGCCCCGATGTTGGTGCATGCGTCGAAGATGTTTTGGGCGTTCAAGCCCAGGCGTTTGAAGTTGTTCGAGTTGACCTGCGCCGCGCCCGCGTCGAAGCGATAGCCGTTGTCAAGAAGCCATTGCGCCCAGCTCACGGCCTCGGTCTTGTCCTTGGGCTGCACGGTCAAGCGATACGTCTTGCCGTCCTTGGTGATGTGGTAGCCGATGGCGTGAGGCTTGAAGGCAGATTCGACCTTGATGATTCGCTGCATCGTGGCCGGTGCCACGGTGGGGGCGCATTGTTCGATGGTGGTGAAGTCCATAGTCGTATTTTCAGAGATTGACGGCCACGACAAGCGGCACGCTAAAAAGCCTTGACCATGCGCGTAGCGTCATGGTCTGGATTCCGGGGATGCTCGTTTCAGCGGCCCAATAGTCATTGGCCGCGCCGATGACGATTTCCGGGCCTGCGGCCTGGGAAAGCAGCATCGGCCAAACAAGCAATTGCTCGTAGCAAACCAGGACGGCGGCACGCTTGCCGTTGACCTGGCCGATTCCATCGCCGAACAAGTTGGCCTCGGTGCCCGCGTCGGCCCACGGCTTCCACATGGAAACCGGCACCGGGATTCGCTGCACCAGCTCGCCCGAGTGGTGGCCCACGAAAACAAGCGCGTTGCGCGTCCTGCCGGTGCCCTCGATGGGCACCTCGGCACCGACAAGGGCGGTGCGGCCAGTCGCGCGCAAGTGCGCGGCGGCATCTTCCCAAAGCTCGGCGGTCGCCGGAGTCCATAGCCCGGCCACGGTTTCAGGGAACAACACGAAGGGCGCTTTCGAGCTGACGGCCAGCTCGATCATGGATTGATTCGCGGCGTAGTCGCGCATGAAGTCGCGCCCTGCTCCACCAGAACCGCCGTAGGTGGTCTGGTGCGCTTGAATCCAGCTCGGCGCTGCCGGGCTGCTGACCACGGCCCCCGCGAGCGCGGCCACGGCCAGCGCCGCGCCTACGCGCGTCGGCCAGTAGCAAAGCGCGGCCAGCGCGGCAACCATTGCCACCAGGCCAAGCCAGCCCAGGGCGGGGAAAAACACGCCCGCTGCGGTCGCCGGGTTGGCCCAGCCAACCAGGCCCACGGGCGGCACGGTGCAAAGCACCAGGGCGAGCGGAACGCGCCAATAGAAGCCCTGGCGTGCCCATAGGCAGGCCCAGGGCGCGGAAAGTGCGAGCGATGCGCCAAACCAAAGCAGCGCGGAAAAAATCGCCGGGGTGTCGTTGCCAAAGAACCGGGCGGCACCAAAGGGAAGCCCGCGAGCTGCGGCAAGGTAGTAGGCCAGCATGACAAGCCACGCCGCGAGGCGGGTTGTCCGGGTCGCCCAAAGCGACACGGCCAGCGGTGCAAGCGCGAGCGCCGCAAGGCTGGAACCCCATGCTGCCGCGCCGATGGCACCGGCCAGCGGCACCGCTACCAAAGTCGGCGCGAGCGCCTTTGTGAAAGCCGCACAGGTCACTTTTGCCCCCTGCGGAATTCGCTCGGCTTGACCGGCTCCCGGTCGCTCCACAAGCCGATGCGCGTTGCGCGCGCCTGCTGTTCGGCGGTCGCGTAGGCTGCGAAGGCCTCGGCGCTCTGGTTGCGCCTGGCGTACTCGGTGTAATGCCACGCGCAGCCCTCTTTGACCTGGGCGAGATTGATGTCGCTGCCCTGGAACTCAAGGGTAGCGACAAGCCGCCCGTATTGGTCGTGATCGTCGCCCGGTATCGGGCGAACGGTCACGTCCTGCTTGAACACCTTGCCCGCGAGGGACTGGCGGCACACCTGGCCGAAGGCTTGAGCCTTCTCCGGTGCGTCGATGCTCGCCAGTCGCACGCGGATCGGGCGCTTCTCATCGCGCAGCAACACGGTCACGGTGTCGCCATCGGTGACACCGACAACCCAAGCCGTGAACGGCTCGCCCGCCCACGCGGACACTGCCGCGAGGGAAAGGAAAAGACAAGCGAGTCGCTTCATGCTGCGCCCCCTGTGGCCTGTGGCCGATAGCGCCAGTAGAACGTCGCGCCCTTCTGCTCTGCCGACTTGGCGACAAGCTGCGATAGGTATTGCTCTGCGATGAACAAGGCATTGAGGTTCGCTGCCTTGTTGAGCGTGATGTTCACCATCACGCCCCCGGCGCTGCGCGATGGGCGCAGCTCTACGTTTGACACGCTGAACGACATCCCTTGCAGGCGGTCGGCGATGATGTTCGGCAGCTTCTCCATTGGTTGGCTGTCGTACTCGATAAAGCTGCTATTGCCCAGCATGGTTAGGCCCCTTTCTTGCCCGCGATGTCGGGCTTGCCGCCCTTGTCGTCGAATGTGGTGCGGCACCCGTCGCGGTAGCGACTGCAACCCCAAAACTTGCCCTTTGCCCCGCCTGCGATCTGGCGAAGGGTGCCTTCCTTGCACGTCGGGCACTTGTAGGCGGCTTTGGCCGCTGTGTCGGGCTTTCCGGCCTTGTCGTCATAGACGGCGCTGCATCCCTCGCTGTAGCGGTTGCAGCCCCAAAAGTGGCCCTTGCCGTCCTTGCGGGGGATGCGGCGAAGGTGTCCTTCCCCGCACTTCGGGCAGGCCGGGCCGGTGGAACCGGCCACGGTCGATGCGCCGCTGTTGGCCTCGGCCACCTGGCCGCGAATGAACTCGGCTTGCTGCTCTATGAAGGTATCGACGGCGCACTTGCCGCCCTCGATCTCCTTCAGCATGCTTTCGTAGAAAGCGGTGAGCGATGCGCTTTTCACTTTCTCGGGCAAGGTGTCGATCAAGCCACGCCCCAAGGTCGTGCTGATGATCTGCTTGCCCTTTGGTTCAAGGAACCCGCGCCGCTTCAGCTCGGAAATGATGGCCGCGCGGGTGGCCGATGTGCCGATGCCGTCACCCTCTTTGAGAATCTTGCGTTCCTCCGGGTCGGTGACGAACTTGTGAACGTTCTCCATCGCCTTGCCCAAGGTGCCTTCAGTGAAGCGCGCGGGCGGCTTCGTCTTCATGGCCTTGGTGTCCACGCGGGCGCATTTCACGCCGTCGCCCTGTTGCATGGGCGGCAAGGCTTGGGTGTCTTCCTCGGCTTCGCCTTCCTCCTGCTCCACCTGGTACACGTCACGCCAGCCGTTGCGCGTGACGGTCTTGCCGCTGGCCGTGAAGGTTTCGCCCTGCACGTCCACCCCGATAGTGGTGCTCATGTACTCGTGAGCCGGGTAGAACTGTGCGAGGTAGGCCCGGACGATCAGCTCGTAAATGTTGCGCTCGATGTCGCTCAGGCGCGAAGCATCGCCCTGGTGCATCGTCGGAATGATGCCGTGATGCGCGGTGATCTTGGCATCGTTCCAGGTCTTGGATTTGATGGTCGGGTCTGCCCCGTCGATCAGCTTGGCAAAGCCTGGGTTGACGTGCTTCAGCGCGGCCAGCACGCGGGCCGCGTCGGCGTGCTGCGACTCGGGCAGGTAGTCGCAATCGGTTCGCGGGTAGCTGGTGAGCTTGTGCGTCTCGTAGAGCGCCTGGCAGGCCTTGAGCACGTCTTCTGCGCTGTAGCCGAACTTGTTCGATGCCTTGAGGGTGATGTCTGAAAGCGCGTAGGCGCGCGGCTGGCCGTCTGCTTTCGGCTCCTGGCGGTACTCCTTCAGGGTGCCCGCCTGGCCGGTGGTCGCCTTGGTGATGGCCTCGGCGATGGCCTTGTCCACCAAGCGGCCTTCGCTGTCTAGCCCGGCCTGGTCGTCCTTGGCCTTCCATGCGGCGCGGAATGATCCGTTCGCGTGCTCGATCTGCGCTTGAAGGGTGAAGTAGGCTGCGGGCTTGAAGGCCTCGATTTCGCGGTCACGCGCAACGACAAGCGCGAGCGTGGGCGTTTGGACTCGGCCCACGGTGAGAACCGTCTTTTGCGCCCCGCCCCGCTGGGCGCGCAAGGTGTAGGCCCGGCTGAAGTTCATTCCGATGAGCCAGTCGGCGCGCTGCCTGGCAAGCGCCGCGTCCTTGAGGCCCTGATAGTCCTTGTTGTTTTTCAGTGCGGCAAGGCCGCGCTGAATGGAAACCGAATCCTGCGCGGACACCCAAAACCGCTTCACGTCGCGCCGGTTCTTGAAGTGGTCGAGCACCTCGTCCACCAGGAGCTGACCTTCACGGTCGGGGTCGCCAGCATTGACAACCTCGGTCGCGTCTTTGAGCAAGCGGCCAATCACCGCGAGCTGCGCCTTCGCGTCGTCCTTGGGCAGCAAGGCCCAGGCCTGCGGGATGATGGGCAAGTCTTCGGCCCGCCACTTGGCGTATTGCTCGCCGTAGTGCTCGGGCTTTGCCATTTCAAGGATGTGCCCGAAGCACCAGGTCACGCGGTCGGGGCCGCATTGAAGGTAGCCTTCAGCGCGGGTGACATTGCCCAGCTCGGCGGCGATGGCCTTCGCCACCGATGGTTTTTCAGCGATAAACAAGCGCATAGTCTTCTCTCTGGTTGAACACAAAAACAGGTCGCATGCCAGCAATGACGCTGGCCTCGGAAATTGCCCCGTAGTAGCGGCTGTCAAGGCTGCGGGGGTGGTAGGTCGATATGACCCAAAGGGCCTTCTCCGGCACCGGGTAGCTGCCGGGCTTCATGGCCGGTAGCGGCCTGCCCTTCGAGTCGTGTTCGCGGATCGGCTCGGTGAGTAGCGGCTTGCCGTTGACGGCAAGGCCCTTGTCCGTGATGACAACCAGGTCGCCAGCTTGGGCGACAACAGGCTTCAGCAGTGGTGCAAGACCTTCAGGGCAAGTGCCGTGAGGGGTGTATTCACGTTCGCGCACCAGGGCGGCGAACTGGCCTTCAGGTAGGCAGAACTCAACGTAGGCCGCGCCCTTGCTGTCGGGCGTTTTCTGCCAGATTCCAAGGGGCAAGGACTGCGTGAGGTTGATCCGGTAGCCAAGGGCTGCGCCCACGGCCAAAGCCGATATAAATAGGGCACCGGGAAGCAAAGCGAGGGCATATTTGCGCTTCATGTTCACACCTTCGGCCAGTTATCACCGTCGCCCGCGCTGCTGCCGCTGGCCGGTGCGTCGTCGTGCTGTTCGGGCGGGGTCTGGTCGCCGTGGTCTTGCTCGTCGTGCATGCGGTCGATGCGATGCGAGCGCATGACGATGATTTCGCGCACGGTCTTCGGGTGGCCTGCGTTGTCGGTGTACTTGCGCGTTTGAATCTTGCCTTCAACGTGGATGTTGTCGCCCTTCTCGTACAGCTCGGCACGGTCGGCGCGCTCGGCGTAGAACACCAGGGCATGCCACTCGGTGGAGCTGACGGGCTTGCCTGCCTTGTCCTTCCACACTTCTTTCGTGGCAAGGGTGACGTTCGCAACCTTGTCGCCGGATGGCATGAAGCGAATCTCAGGACTCTTGCCTAAGAAGCCTTCAAGGATCACTTGGTTTTTATACATTTCTGCTCCTGGGTGGTTTGACTTGGGCCGGTTCCACTGGCCGCATGTCGGGGTTGATTACTTCTTCGACGGCCTCAGTGTCGCGCGGTGCGCGCTTGACGTAGGGCACGGCTGGGTGCGGTGGCGTTTCCTCGGCATCCTTGCGCAAGCTGCGGCCTTCGGGTGCGTCGTCTTCCGGTTCGTCCTGGTAGTCGGTCAGCTCGTCGGGCGGCGCGTCGTCGTCGGTCGCGTCGATGTGCTCCTGGCGGTGCCTCATGATCGCTTCTTCGTCTTCTGCGGCCACGTCGGGCGTGGCCTGCGGGTAGTCGGTCAGCTCGGCGGTCTGCTCGGCCAGCTCGGGCGCAAGCTCGTGCTCGGTCGATGGTGCCGCGCCCTGCCCTTCGGCGCTGGGCGCTTTCACCGTGGCACGCTTTTGCACAAAAGGCGTGGCGCTGGCGGTTGGTGCCGGAATCTTGGCGCGTGCTGAGAAAACCGGGTCATTGAAGTAGAGGATCTGTTTTCCATAGATCGGCGGGAAGCCGGTCGCAAAAATCAGCATGTCGCCCGCTTCAGTGATGTTGCCGCCCGCGTCTTTTTTGGGGCCTGGCAAGCGCCCGCATTCGTCGGGAGTCATCAAGGGGCGCTCGATTTCTTCGACGTTGGTAGACACCTGGCCCAGCATCGGCGAAAGCCGGTTGCCTGAGTAGTTGAAGGCCGCTTTAACCACGGTCATCGTGCCCGTCATGCGCGAAAGCAGCTCGGCGGTTTCCGGGTTGTTGGGCGCGTAGGCAATGCGCAAGTGCGTCCCTGAAAAGACCAGCTCGTTTTCGCCATACACGTTGTTGAGTTGAACCTTGTCCTGGACGATCAAGTAATACTTGATGCCATAGCCAGCGGTGTAGCCCATAGCGTTGACGATTGCATCCATGCGGCCCAGCGTCGGGAACTCGTCGATCAGCATGAGAAGCCTGTTCTTGTTGGTCTGCACGCTGCGGCCCTGCTCGAACTTCATCGTCTCGGTGAGGCGGTTCACGATCAAGGTCAGCATCAAGCGCGTGAGCGGCTTGAGGCGGTCTTTGTCGCTTGGCGGGACAACGATGTAAAGGCTTGCCGGGCTGTCGCTGTTCACCAGGTCATCGACCGTGAAGTCGGATCGGCGAATGTTGGCCGATACGATGGGGTCGGAGTAGAGCTGTAGCTTGACCTTGGCCGATGACAGGATGCCCGAAAGCTCCTTTTCTTCCTTGTCGAGCATTTCCTGAGCCTTCTCGGCCACGACTGGATGCACGCCGGTTTGCTTGCCGCTGACGGTGCGCCAGTCATACGAGTAGTCATCATCAAGCGGGGTCAGCAGCATTTCGTTCAGCGTCTCGGTGAACGACTGACCGGGCTTGGTGAGCACCTGAGCAACCTCGGGTAAGGATGCGATGCGGCCTTCCTTGAGGGCTGCGTAGCAGGCGAACAGGATCACGCCGGTAAGCAGTGATGTCGCGCTTTCGACCCAATGGTCTTCATCGTCGCTGTCGCCCTTGGGGTGAGTCAGCATGTGGGCGATGTTCTGAGCATCGGACACGTCGCGCGGTGTCCCGAGTCGGATTTCCGAAAGCGGGTTGAACTGCGCACCCACGCCCATTTCGACCGGGGAAAACTTGAAGACCTTGTTGCCCGCGTCCTTCTGTCGCCACCCGGCGGTGAGCGCGTAGTTTTCGCCCTTGATGTCGTACACCACGCATGAGTGCGGCCAGCTCAACAGAGTGGGCAGCACCAGGCCAACACCCTTACCTGAGCGCGAAGGCGCGAAAGCAAGGATGTGCTCGGGGCCGTTGTGTCGCAGGTAATGGATGTTTTGTGTTTTCTTATCGAGCCAGCCACCGACATAGACACCTTCGCCCTTGCCCATGAGGCCCATTTCCTCGATGTCCTTGCGCTGTGCCCAGCGCGCGGAACCGTGAAGGTGCTCATTGCCCTTTTGGAGCTTGCGAGTGCGAAGGAACATCACCAGCGCGGCGGTCAAGACCGACACGCCAGCGCCACCGGCTGCGATGGTGAGGCCCATCCAAAGGACGTGCTTCGCCTCGGCGTTCTGCACCTGGTTGAACTTCAGGAACCACACCACCCACATATACGGGGCATAGAGGCCATGCCCTGAAACGATGGCGGCGGGGTAGCCTAAAGCCTCCTGGTAGCGGAACCCATAGGCCATGTACTGCGTGGCCGCGATGTTGGCGCAAAAGAGGATGGCAAGCCCGATGAACAGGGCTTGCCACTGCAAGCCCCCCATGCTGCGGGGGGCGTTCGGTAGGTTGTAGACGTTCTGCATTTAGCGGCTCAAGGAACGGGTCTTTTCCTTGGCACGCTCGGGGGTGAAGGGCACCGCCTTCGCCTTGCCGTCGTTGTAAGGAATTTTGACGTGTTGATCTTTGTCCACGGTCGGCGCTTGGGCGAAGGCCGTCTTCATGTGGGCCACGGTGCTATTCGCTGAGACTTGCTGAAGAACATGGTGCTCAGTCTCGGCAATGATCGGCCCCTTGTAGATGCCCTCGGCGAGCTGCGCCGGGAACGTCTTCGCGTTAGGGCCTAGCTGCTCCTTGGCCTGTTGCGCGATGTCCTTGAACGACTCGGAAAGCTGCTCTTTGCGCTGCTCAGGTGCCAGCAGAAGGTTTGTCACCTTCTGGATTTGGCCGTCACTCACGCCCAGGCGTTCGAGTGCAGGCTTCACCAGCTCGGCGGCGTAGCCGTCTGTGTTGTCGAAGGCCCAGGTGTTGGTCTTCGGCATGGTGTCGTTCACGACAACCGTGTCAGGCGTGCGGGTGCGATCCATGAGGTTCTTCAGCGCCTCGGGCGACTTGGCCGCGATGGTGAGGTCGCCGCTCTGCTTGTCCACGTAGGCCACGCCCTCGATGTCGCGCAGCTCCACGATGCGCTTGTCTTTGGCGTTGGTGCGTGCAATGGCAACGTGGTCGGGCAGGTTCTCGATGTAGTCCAGCTCGCGCATGGCGCTATCGAGTTCCTGAGCCTTTTCCTTGTCGTCCTTGGCACCAGCGAAGGCGCTGCGCTGCATGAGCTTGGCGCGGTCTTCAGGGTTGGACAACTGGCTTTCGGCGATAGCCTCAAGCTCGCGGTGCGCTGCGGCCTTCATCAAGCGGTCGCCCTGGCCATCGGCCAGTGCGGTGCTCATCAAGCGGCCATAGCGCGCGTTGGTGTTCTCTTGGGCCTGCTCGGCGAGCTTGTCGGCAAGGGTGTCGTCAAGCTCTTTGTGCTTGGACAGGTCGAGCACATAGTCTGCGGCTTGGCCCGCGTCTTTGGCTGCGCGGAAAAGCTCGTTCTTGTCCTTCTTGAGTCCGGTGATCCAGCTATCGACATAGGAGGCATGGCGGTTGATGTCGTGAGGGACACCCAGCTCGGCCTGCATGAAGACGCTCGCCATTTCGGCGCGCAGTTCTTCGCGCGCATAGCCTTCGGAACCGAAGGCATGCCCGCCTGTGATGCCGTCACGATTCAAGCGCGATTCGTGCCCCGTCCAGTGGGCCAGCTCATGGAGCGCAGTGCCGTAGTAAGCGGCCTGGTCGGGGAATGCCTTCTTCGGCGGCATCGTGATCTTGTCGCTACCTGGTTGGTAGAACGCCTCGGTGCCCTTGTGCGTGATCTTCGCGCCTGAGTTCTTCAGGGCGCGCTCTGCCGCCTCGATGGCCTGCCATTCCTCGCGCTGCTGGGGTGCCAGCGCGGGAACGCCGTCGATCTGCTTGGCGTTGAAGACTGCATAGAGCCGCTGGATAGGGCGGTCGAGTTTGACGCGCTGCTCGCGCACCTGGCCGGTGGTCGGGTCTTTGACCTTCTCGGTCTTGTCGAACTGCCAGAATTCAACGTGTGTTGCCTTCTCGCCCTTGCGAACTTGCCAGCCCTTCGAGTTGGCTTGTTCGTAGGTCATCCAGCGCGGGTCTTCGTAACCCTGCTGCATGCCCTTTGCCATGAGGTAAAGGGCATTGCCTCCGGTGTAGGCGCGGCCTGTAGCGCCGTTGTGGGGCATTTGGAGCTGCTGCGCGGCGGTGTTCTTGTCCCAAGGACGTTGCCACGGTGCAGTGCCCTTTTCGAGCATGTCTACGATCAGGTCAGTCGCTTCCTGCCGGAAGTCGCGCTTCGCTTTCTCGCGCGATTGTTCAGCCATGTTATGCCTCGCTTTCGTTCTCTTGTTGGTCGGGCTGCTGGTCTTCAAAACCAGAACCTTCGAGCGGGATTGCTCCGATGTCGTCTTCCTTGGTGGGCACTTGGCCGGTGGGGTTTTGGGTCGCGGTGTTCATGGCTCAGTT
>JGI26529J51215_1000279_pt1 | contig 52991 bp, 54 predicted proteins | sample ThiBiot_500_biof_FD_51215 | JGI IMG/M metagenome (IMG submission 51215)
GGGCCCGCCTCAACGAGTTGGATATTCCGCCCATGAGAAGCCACCGTTCCGGACGCATGGGAAGCCAGTGTCGGATGGCCGGTTGAACGTGGCGGTTGAAGTTTAGGCGGCGGCTTCGGGTTTGTCGCTGTTGGAGGGCTTGCGTTTTCGCATGGACTCGCCGGCGAGCTCGACAATCTCCGCATTGTGGACGAGTCGATCGAGGATGGCGTCGGCGAGGGTTGGGTCTTGGAACTGCGCGTGCCAGAGCTTGAGCGGCAGCTGACTGGTGACGATGACGCTGCCGCGTTGCTGGCGATCTTCGAGAAGTTCAAGCAGCAGCGGTTGATGGTTCGGAGCGAGTGGCACGAGCCCCAGATCTTCGAGGATCAACAGATCGATCCGACCCAGCGTTTTCAGCCAATGGCTGATGCGGCCCTGTGCCTGCAGTAGCGCGAGTTCTTCGCCGAGCCGCGACATACGCAGGTAACGCACAGAGCGCTTTTGGTCGATCGCTGCTTTGGCGAGCGCGCAGGCGAGCCAACTCTTGCCGATGCCCGTTGGGCCGATCAGCAGCAGATGCTGGTGCTGCTTGAACCAGTTGAGGCTGGCGAGTTGCTGCCAGCGCGTCTTGCCGAGGCCGCGCGCTGTACGCAGATCGACGTCGGCGGGATGCGCATGCGTCCCGAGCTTGGCGAGCTTTAGTCGGCGCGCTTGCGCAAGGCTGTCGCGATGCAGGCACTCGGCTTCGAGCAGCACGGCGAGCGTGTCGATGACGTCGGCATTGATCGCCAGGCGCGCGAGCGCGTCGGCAGAACCGCGCAAGCCCAGGCGGATCAGTTGCTGGTGAATGGGCTCATGCAGCATGGTTCACCTCCGCAGCGCTGGTGGCGCCGTAGTAGTCGCCGCCACGTACGTGCTCGTGAGTGACCGCCGGTAGCGGTAGAGGTGTCTGGACCTGCGCCACGAGCAGCAACCGGCGCACGGCTTCGTAGCCGACCGAGTCGAGTGCTATGGCACGCGCGCAGGCGGCTTCCAGCGCCATGGCGCTGTGATCGCGCACGAGCGCGAGCACGCCCTGTGCGCTGCGGATCGCCTGTTCTGGATGTCGACGCTTGGCGAACAGCGTCTCGATCAGCGTCACCGTCTGTGGGCCGATCGCTGTGGCACGCTGCATGATCTTGGGATCGCGGAATGCGCGGTGATGCGCGGGCATGTGATCGGTCTCAGTAACGAAACGCTGGGTCGCCAGCGCTCGTCGATGCAGCGCGATGCGCGTGTCGTTGCGCAATACCTCGACATGTTCGCGTGTCAGACGCACTTCGACGGTCTGGCCGGCGTGTTGATACGGCACGCTGTAGTACTGCCGATACACGTCGACGTGATAGTCACGCGCGACCTTGCGGCGGAGGTACGTCGGCGCTTCGAAGCGCGCCGTCGGCAGTGGTGCGAGATGCGCGCGCTCCTGGAGCAGCTGGCTCTGCCGCGAACCCGCGCGCTTCTGGAACGGCGCGGCGTTGAGCGCGGCGACCGCTTCGGTCAGCCAGTCGTTCAACGCAGCGAGCGACGGGAAAACGCGATCGCGCGCGGTTGCAAGGATGCGCATCTCGATGACTTTGACCGCGCCTTCGACGGCGGCCTTGTCTTTGGGCTTACGCACGCGAGCCGGGATCACGATCAGGCCGTAGTGACGCGCGAAGTCGTCGTATACCGGGGTCAACGTCGGCTCGTACCGATCGGCGCGTGCAACCAGCGGCCTGGGGTTGTCGGGCACGCCGATCCTCGTCACGCCGCCGAACGCAACGAACGCGCGCTGCTGGCCGTCGAGCCAGCTCGGCGCCGTCTCGTCCGCGTACGCGTACGCGAAGATCGCGTTCGACCAACCCAGCGCGGCGGCGAAAATGTGGGCATCGCGCGTTGCAGCACCGTCTCGGTAACGCAGCGTGAGGCCGGCAAAGTCGAAGTAGCACTTCTCGCCGGGCACGTGATCATGGCGGTAGGCCAGATCGCGGTCGCCGAGGAAGGCCGCGAGCTCATCGCAGAACACGCTGTAACCGATACCGTCGGCGTGCCGATCACGGTACTCGCCCCACAACAGCCGTCGCGTCACACCCTTGCGCGACAGCTCCTTGGCGACCTCGGCGTAGTTCGGACGCACACAGCGCTTGGCCAAACCCGTCTGCGCCGGGCCGCGATACAGCCGCTGTTCCAGCTCCGCGTCGGTCAGCGCCGGATCCGGCGGCCACGCCAGCCCCGACGCAGCAAAGCGCTGCAATACTCGCTCTACGGTGGAGCGCACCACACCCAGCGCACGCGCGATCACGCGCTGGCCGAGCCCCTCCTCGAAATGCAATCGCAACAACTCACGAATCTGGCGCATGGGAATCCTCGATTGAGCCATGGGAACCTCGCGGTAAATCCGCGAGAGTGATCCACGCCAACCGAGCATCCGCACTGGCTTCCCATGGACCGGAATCGGGCCGCACAGGCTGGCTTCACATGCTCCGGAATCCTGGCTTCACATGGCCCGGAACCGTGGCCTCTCATGCTCCGGAATCCTGGCTTCACATGCTCCGGAACGGTGGCTTCTCATGAACCGGAATCTCCACGAGTAGCCGATACACGGCGAGTCGGCTGTCCTGAGCGAGGGCAGCGAGCGCTTGGACGGCCGTCTTTGATTCCATGTATCCAGAATAATCGAACGATATGACGACTCGAAGACGCGCCGCGCGGCACGTCACTTCACGGTCGGTCGGGTTCGCGAGCCGCCATCGAATGGCGCCTGCGCAAGCTCAGCCCACGGGTTTCGCTTTGGCGCGCGCCGAAGCAGGAGTCCTGCGTGGGCGGCGTGCCGTTCGAGCGGCAATACGGGGACGCGCCAAGGGAGATGCGGCGCTACGTGATCCGCCCCATGAAGCGTTTCGGCGACACCGCAATGTGATGCGGAAGCGATCCACGCGCCGTCGGAGACCGGACCAGGGCCGCGTAGCGATTAGCCCCCGCCTGCGCAGCAGTTCCGACTCAGCTGGATCGGCGGGCATGGCACCGTGCCGAAGGAACAGAACACGCAGCAGTCGCCGGCCTTGGGGCGCAGCAGCGTATAGCAGGCCAGGCATTCGTAGAAGAACTGGCAGGCCATCGTGGGCATGGTCTCGGTCGCCTGATGCCCGCAGTGCGGACAGGTCAGCGTGCTGTGCAACTGCAGCTCAGCCATCGCTGGTTCTCGCGGTCGCGGGAAATCCGGCCTCGGTGATCGCCTGAGCAACGGCCGCGACGGTGGTGCGCTCGGCATCAAACATCACGGTTACCGTGGCCGTTTCGATATTGACGAGCCTGCTTGTCACGCCGGGCACCTTGTCCAGCGCCGTGTCGATCGTAATGCGGCAAGCCGGGCAGGTCAGGTTCTCCACGTGCAGAACGACCTGTCGGGGCGTCGCTGCCACCGCCAGGCCCATCCAGAGGGTAAGCATCCAACCAACAACGATCTTCTGCATGAACGTCTCCTACAAAAACCAGCCGATGTAGTAAGGAAAGAGCAGCAACAAGACGATCAGAACGGTTACGAACCACAGCCAGGTTCGTCGGCGGCGCAATCGCGTCGGATCGACACAGATCCCGTCGGTGCGACAGCGTGCAGCCGGCCCATAGAGGGTCCAGAATCCCCACGCCAAGCACAGCAGCGTGGCAGCACTCAACCAAGGACGCCCGGCGTCCAAAGCCGTGAGGTTGGCGATCCAGGCTCCGCTGATTCCCAGCAGCACCAACACCAAGGGCAGCACGCAACAAACGGACGCGCCGACCGCTGCTGCTACTGCGCCGAGCAGGGCGGGGACGGGGGAGCGGGCGGGATCCTGGCGCATGGCAGCGATGGTAATCTCCGTACCTGAGTACGGAGTCAAGCGATGTCCACCCAGGCAATGACGATCAGCCGGCTGGCCGCCGCCGCCGGCGTGCATGTCGAAACCGTCCGCTACTACCAGCGACGGGGATTGCTGGACGAGCCCGAGCGGCCGGTGGGGAGCGTGCGCCGCTACGGCGCCGACGAGGTCAGCCGCCTTCAGTTCATCCGTCGAGCGCAAGCGATCGGCTTCAGCCTGGATGAGATTGCCGGCCTGCTCGAGGTCAAGGGGCAGCGGGCCTGCGAGCAAACACGGCAGCTGACCGAACGGAAACTGGCGGAAGTGCGCGGGCGTCTGAACGACCTGCGGCAACTGCAGGCGGATCTGGAACGGCTGCTGGAGGAGTGCCGCCGTGCACAGGCCGGCGCGTCGTGTCCAACGCTGGACCGGCTGGCCCACCCAACGGCAGAAATCATCCGCTAGCCTTATCGATTGCTCGGTCAGTCCTTAGGCAGTGATACCCCTATGTCGGCTAAACCTGGGATTGCGGCGCTGCCCCGAGCCTGAGTTCGATCTCGGTGACGACCTGCACTGCGATGGGGCCGGCGGCGTAACCGCGGCGCCCCCGCGGACGCCACAGCCGCGCTGGCTGTCGCGCCCGCCGGCCAGGGGGCTAACCCACGACCGGCCGACGGCTGGTTGCGCGCCAGCGCCGCCAGACCAGGAGCACGCCGGAGACCGACAGGCCCACGCCGCCGAGCGCCATCAGGATCAGCAGCGGGTGGTTGAAATCGTCGCGCTGCCGGTAGTCCATGATGTGAAGCATCCAAGCGATGTCAAACAGACGCCACACCCGGGTGCGCCGCTCGACCACCCCCCCAGTCCGGGCCGAGACGTAAATCGTCGTTGCCAAGTCGTCATCGGTACGAACCCGCCAGAACACGCCGTCGTGGCCGCGGGTTTCCGCGTCCGCCGTGGCCATCCACTCAGGAGGACCGAGGCGGCCCGGACCGCTGTAGTCCGCAGCGGCGACCGCCTGCGCCACGGCCGCCGTTACCGGTTGCGGCTCCCCGGTCCGCGCGTTGTAGCGGTCCACGCCGGTCGCGGTGGTCACGAGGTAGACCGGACCATCGAGGGCGCGGTGGAACGCGACGCGATGCACCTCGCCGGTCTGGCGGGCCGCGAGCGCGCCGGGCGCCTGCACGCTGGCGTAGTCGATGGCCTCGCCGGCGGCGGCCGGGCGGACGTAGGTGTGGCCCTCGACCGCCGCATGATCCAACAGGCTCATCGTCAAGCCGCTGGCCACCCAGACGAGGAGCTGCGCGCCGATCGCCCATGCGGCCCATCGGTGCAGGCGCGCCGGCCACGGCCGCCGCGGCAGACGCACCGACCGGACCGCCACGGGCCGGCGCCGAGACACCAGCAGCAGCACCGCGCCGGTCACCACGAAGGCGAGGGCGATCCCGGCCGCCAGGCGCAGCAGCGCGTTGTTGACGTTGCTGCGCGTGGCGTAATCCATGATGTGCAACATCCACAACGCGTCGAAAATGCGCCAGCCGGCGAAGCGCTTGGCCAGCAGTTCGCCGCTGTAGGGGGAGTAGTACAGCGTCGGTGCTGAGGCGCCCTCGAAGGTCACGCGCCACAGCGGGGCAGGACGGCTGCTGACTTCGGCCGGCGCGACCTCGAGCCACTCGATCGACCGGATGGCCCGCGGGTGCGCAAAGCGCGCCTGTGCCAGTGTTTGCACCGCCTCGGCATCCAGCGGCGCGCGGGCAACGCCTGAGACCGCGTCGACCAGCACGATCGAGCCGGGCCGGTGCACTTCGTAGACCGGTTGGCCGAGCAGCGTCTTCAACGTAAAGCGCTCGCTGTCCGGAAACTGCCGCTGCAGTTCCGCGGGCGCGATCACGCTGGCCGGCGGCAACGCCCGCCGCTCGGTCTTCACCCAATAGTCGCCGTGAATCCAGTCGATGGGGGCGGCGCTCATGTAGAGCCCCGAGACGACCCACAGCAAGACCTGCAGGCCGATGATGGCCGCCAACCACCGGTGCCAACGCCGAACCTGCCGCTGCTCGATACCCATCGTGGGTCACCTCACTGCTACCGGGTCAATCCCCCATGCTATCCAATCATTCTGCAATCGTGTCGAACGGAACGATCGCGGTTTGCCGTTCAACAGCGTCTGTGCCTCGCCTACGATTTGGGAGTCAATATAGAGACGCTATTCGCCAAGAGTTCCGTTTTCGCCAAAGACCCACCAGTGCGGGTGTGGTAGGAAGTTCGGGCGTTCGACGCCGTTCGAGCGCACCGTGTACGATCGACTCGCCCGCGTGCCGACGGCAGTCGGATCACACCGGCCTGGGAAGCTGTTGCAACTTCGCCCCTCGCGTCGCACTCTTCCCGGATGCTCCAAAGGGTTCTCCGCTCAGTTCTTGTGCTCACGCTGATTCTTAACGGATTTTCAGCGCCCTTTGCCATGGCCGCGATGAACCAGGCCCATCATCGCCACCATCATGCCGGGCGACTCATCGACGCCCAGGATGAGCACACCCACGCGAGCGCGCATCACGGCGGCACCACCCACCCGGCCGCTGCCGCAGAAGCAGATACTCCGACAGTGTCATCTCCGGAGTGCTGCGACTCAACCTCGTGTCGTTGCGGCTGTGTCTTGCCTTGCGGTGTCAGCACCAACATGCTGATAAGCGGCGTCGTACGCCGCGCGGGTTTGATGCCCATTGTCTTCAACAGCGGCATTCTCCGGCCCGCTCCCACGCCGCCGTTTCGCCCACCCGCTGGCTGATCGACTGAAGCGTTGGTGACCCTGCACAGTTGTGTGTGGGGTTTTCGTCGTGTCCGTCGATGCGCGCTGCGTCGTTCAGCGCATCGCGCGTGGAGCTCCCATGAACGTCTTACACTGCGGCGTCGCGCGACCGGGCGGTCGCTATCGCGTGCGACCTGTGCTGCGCTGGGCGTGTGCACGGCGACGGCGCATGGCCACCGGCAATATCGCGGTTGCGCTGCACGAGACGGGCTCTGCCGTCCAGGGCGCCGTGCCGTGAACGCACAACGCACCCGTTACCTTGCTCGCCCTTTGCTGGAAAAACGTACGCGTCCGATGAAAATTCTGTTGATCGAAGACGAGAGCAAGGCTGGGGATTACCTCAAGCGCGGTCTCGCTGAAGCCGGTTTCACGACTGACTGGGTGCAAGACGGATTGTCGGGAGAACAGCTAGCGCTGGAGGAGGAATACGACCTCATTGTGCTGGACGTCATGCTGCCGCAGCGCGACGGGTGGTCCCTGCTGCGCAATCTTCGCCAGGCCGGCAAAGAAACGCCCGTCATGTTCCTAACGGCGCGGGACCAGATTGAAGATCGCGTACACGGCTTGGAACTGGGCGCCGACGACTACCTGGTTAAACCCTTCGCCTTCGCAGAGTTGCTCGCGCGTGTGCGCAATCTGTTGCGACGTCATCCCGGACGTGAGAGCGAAACGCTGCAGGTCGCGGATCTGGAGCTTGACGTACGTCGTCGACGCGCTTTCCGCGGCGGACGTCGCATTGATCTCACCGCGAAAGAATTTGCCCTGTTGGAGTTGTTGATGCGGCGTGAAGGTGAAATTTTGCCTCGTACGCTAATCGCCTCGCAAGTTTGGGATATGAACTTCGACAGCGATACTAACGTGGTGGAAGTGGCCATGAAGCGGTTGAGAACCAAAGTCGACACCGGGTTCGAGACCCGGTTGATTCACACGGTGCGCGGAATGGGCTACGTGCTGGAGAGTCACAGTGAATCGTCTGCCAGCCCTTAGTTCGATCGCGTGGCGGATCACGCTGCTGTATACCTCGCTGGCCGCTATCATTTTCGTCACCGTGGCGCTGCTCATTCATGCCTCGGTGGAGCATCACTTTGAAACGCAGGACCGCAAGGTCTGGGAGGGCAAGCTCGAGCTGATCGGACATATCCTGGAGGAATGGAAATCGCCCCAGGACGCGGCGCAGGTCACGCGCACATTGACGGATGCGATGGTGGGCCATCACAGCCTCCTGGTGCGTATCGAGTTTCCCGAGGGCAGTTTCCGCTTCGCCAGCGGTCATGCCGAGATTCCGGCGGGGCCTGGCACGTGGCGCCCTGCGCGTGATGCGAACTTGCCCTTTCAGCCGATCGCCTGGGACGGCGCGAACGCTTCATTTCGTGGCGTCGTGACCTGGGTCAGCACCGGGACGAAAGGTCAGGACATGTTGGTTTACCTGGCCTCCGATACCTCGCATCACCAGGACTTCTTGACCTCATTCGATTACCAGCTTGCCCTGATCTGCGGCATCGCGCTGCTGCTGATGTCCGGCCTTGCCTGGATCGCGACACGCCGCGGGCTATTACCGATTCGTGATATGGCCGAAGTGGCCGAATCGATCTCCGCACAGCGGCTCCACCAGCGTCTCTCGGATGCACAAATTCCCGTGGAATTGCGGCCGCTCGCGCAGGCCTTCAACGCGATGCTCGATCGTCTCAGCGATGCGCTGCAGCGGCTGACGGATTTCTCCACCGATCTGGCGCATGAACTGCGCACGCCGATCAGCAATTTGATGATGCAGACCCAAGTCTGCCTCTCCAAACCGCGCGGCGCTGAGGACTACCGCGAAATACTCTATTCCAACCTTGAAGAGTATGAACATCTGGCACGCATGATTGCGGACATGCTGTTTCTGGCCAAGGCCGATCACGGACTCATCATTCCTCATCGGGAATCCGTGGACCTCGCGGTCGAAGTGACCGCGCTCTTTGACTACTACGAGGCGCTCGCCTCCGAACGTCAGGTGCGGCTGGTACAGCAGGGCGAAGGGCACATCCAAGGGGATCGCGTCATGTTGCGGCGCGCCTTCGGCAATCTGGTTGTCAACGCGATTCGCTACACGCCCGACGGCGGCACGGTCAGCGTCTTGGTGGCTGCATCGGCGACTACGGTCCTGGTGAGCGTCGAGAATCCCGGGCCCACCATTCCGCCCGATCAAATCGTGCGCATCTTCGACCGCTTCTATCGGGGCAATGCATCGCGACAACGCACCGACGAAGGCGCCGGTCTGGGGCTTGCCATTTGCCAGTCGATCGTACAGGCGCATGGAGGGGATGTGTCGGTAGTGTCCTTCGGTGGCATCACACGGTTTGCTGTGGTGTTTCCGGTGGACGCGAGGGACGGCGCGCAGCCCGCCCTCGCGGCCTGACAGCGAACCGCCGGCGGGCTCACGCGGCGGCCATGTCCTGCCGTGCCAACGCATCAGCCAATGCGTCCCACAGCGCGATGCGCGCACGGACCGCCGCTACCGCCGCACGAACCACGGCCAGCCGCCGTTCCAGATCATCGGCCACCAGTTCATCAATGATGGCTTCGGCCGCAGGGCCGTGAGCGTCGCCATCCAGCTCGATATGGCGCTTGAGGTAGTACACAAACGTGGGCACGCTCGCTTCATCAATCGCCCATTCCGCGAGCAGCGCCGAGAACATCGTGGGGATGACGTTCTCGCGCCCATAAAAGAAACTGCCGAGCACCTCGTAAGTACTGCCGGTCTCGGCCGTGAGCAGCGTCGCTCGCACGAAGTCAGCGACGGCGGTGGGTGCCTGGGCCGATTGCAACGCCTCGCTGACACCGCGTCCGTTGCGCAGTTCGTTGAGGAATCGGTTCACTTCCAGGGGCTCTACGCCAACCTCGCGCATGGCCTCCAGATACAAATCGTAGTGACTGGTATGGCCATCGCTCAAGGTCTCATCGGATTCTTCGCCAAGCACGATTTCATTGACAAGGCGCGCGGCTTTGGGATGTCGCGGCGGCATCCAGGGCAGAGAGACGCAGGTCAAATCCATTTGAAGCCGTTTGACCAGCGACATGAAGTCCCACACGGCGAAGACGTGCCAGCGCATGAACAGGCGTAAATCGTCCAGGTCGCGCACCATACCGAAGACTCGGTGGTGTTGAAGGGCATGACCTGCTTGACGCAGCTCGCTGCTGGCACGCGCGTAGTGGTCGTGCAGCGTGACAGCGACGGTCGGAGAAAGTGTAGTGTCCTGCATGAGGGATTCCTTGAATTCAGTGATGGGGGCAGCGCGCGCGCAGCGCGGGCAGTGAACGGCGATTCAGTGCGGTCAACTCGAATCGTTGCGCTCATGCAGAATGTCGAGCCAATCGCAGAAGAACTGATCCCGATGCACGCCGTGCGCTTGCAGCGCCGCGACTACCGCCCGCGACATGCCGGGCGAGCCGCTGCAGAAGATCGACCACCCCGCCAGGCACGGGTGTTCCCGCAACGCCAGCGCATGCGGAAAACCGACGGCGCCGCGCCAGTGCGAGGGCGCGTGCTCAATGACAGGGTGGTAGTGCACCCGAGGATGCGCGCTCGAGAGTGCGCGCAGTTCGGCATCAAGAAACAAGGCGTCGGGTGTTGCCACGCCCCAGTACAACTCGATGCGGCGGGTTTCAGCGCGCGCGATCGAGGAGGCGAGCATGGCGCGCATGGGAGCGATGCCCGTGCCGCCCGCGATCATCATCACGGGACGTTGATCCGGGGGCAGACGACAGCGCCCATAGGGCATGTGGCAATCGACCGTGGCGCTCTGCCGCAGGTGATCCACCAACGTGCGTCCCGCCATCGCGTCGCTCCGGCGCTGCACTTGCAGTTCGATGTGGTCGGATTCGGGCGGGCTCGCAATCGAGAGCGGGCGAAGCGAGCCGTCGGGCATCACGACTTTGAGATACTGCCCAGCCTCATACCGCGGCACGCGCTCACGCGTGGGCTTGAGACCGACACGAAATACCGTCGGGCTCAAGGCGGCGACGTGGTCAACGGCGAGTGTGACCGCGTGGGAATTCATGAACGGGGCTGAGCCATCGTCTGCGTCACGACCGCCGCTTCCATGCGCTCCAAGAAACCATTCATGTCGGCGAGTGTCTGGCGTGCAGCCATCACCCGCACGAGTTTTGCGGTGATGAACGAAACCGGCAGAGAAAACTGTACGTGTTCGCTGATGCACACTCGCGAGTGCGTCGGGGAGAGGTCGATGAATTGCACGCGCGCATCGAGCGCGACCGTGTCGCTCTCCTGCGCCATCGTGCGCCAGGACAACGTGCGGGGCGTTTCCCAGATGTAGCGCACGCCATAGCGCGGCTGAAACACGATTCCCAGGTCGCGTTGGGTGGTCAGTGTCCAGCGTGCCGTGTCGTCGTCGCCGCATTCAAACGTCTCGACATCACTCGTGCAGCGTGCCATCAGCCGCAGATCGTGAAACGCCCGGGCGATCGCCTCGGCTGGCACGGGCATCGTGCGCTCGGTCGCGTAGCGATACTCAATAGCCTGCATGGCTGGTCTCCACGGTCATGACAGGAGACCCCATAGGGCGCGAGCGGCGCAGTGCCAGCATGGCGGGAATCAGCGTGAACGTCGCCAACCCTGAAAAGACCATGTTGACCGACACCAGGTAGCCAAAATTCTGGATCGGTGTGAACGCGGAAAAGATGAAGGCGGTGAAACCCAATACTGTTACCACGACCGTGAAGAGAATCGCTGCGCCGGACGCGGCGATCGCCTCCACAATGGCATCAAGGGGATAAGGACAGCGTTCCCGCGCCGCACGATAGTGATAGAGAAAGTGATAGCTGAAATCGATGCCGATGCCGATGGTGATGCCGGTGATGACGGCGGTGGAAACTTCCAAGCGCAATCCCAGCGCCGCCATCAGCGCAAACGTGGCGAGGATCGCGAGCACGATGGGGGCGGCGGCGAGCAGGGCGTAGCGCACAGAACGAAAGAAGAATGCACACAGCAAAACGATCGTGATCACCGAGGAGATGATGTTCTGGATCTTGCCGATGATGATGTAGTCCATCTGGGCGAGCCACACGAGGAGGTTGCCACCGTACTCCACGCGTATGCCGTCGCTGGGTTGCTGCGCGACATAGTCCTTGAGCTGGCGGTAGATCGCGATGTGGGTATCTTGCTCCGACGTCTTGACCGGGATAAAAATTTTGATGCGCCGGTAGTCGTAGTCCACGAGATCGGAAAAATCTTCCGGACTGCTCGAAATGGAATACAGCAAGAGGTACTGCGCGGCCTGTTCAAAGCTCGCGGGAATGTCGCCCGTCGATTTTCCGGCCACGACTGCGTCGATGCGGCGCAAGACATCGACGAACGACAGTGTACGACCCACCTGCGGCAACGATTCCGCGTAGGTCTGAATCGCCTGGACGCGGGCCAAGAACGCGGGATCTTGCACGCCCTCGTTGGCCTTGGCTTCGACCAGGATGTCGAAATAGCGCGACCCTCCCAGACGTGCATCGAAGTAGGCCATGTCGGTCTTGATCGGATGACCGTCGGGCAGGTACTCGGCGAAGTTGGCGCCGGTGCGCAAGTACGTGAGGGACCACAGCGTCAGCGCCAGCAGTCCCAGGTAGAGCACGAGCGTGGTCACGGGACGCGCCATGCTGGCCGCCGCCAATCGCGTCAGACCCAGTTCCGCCGCCCGCATGATGCGGGAGCTGGCTTCAAGGCCCGGCGGGCGTCCCGAGACCGCGGTGTCGCTCCACCACCAGCGCACGAGTGCCGGCAGTAACGTGATGACAACGATCAGCGACGCGACCGTACCGATCGCGGTCACGACGCCCAGCTCCGCAATGGCGGAGACCTTGAAGACGATCAGGGAATACGCACCGACGGCGGATGTTAGGCAGGCGATCCACAGCGGATAGGCGACCTTGGCCATCGCCGTTTGCACCGCGACGGCCAAGTCGTCGCACACCAGACGTTCTTCCAGCAACGCGTGAAGAAAATAAATCGCATACGAACTGGCCGTCACCGCAATCAGGATCGGAATCGACGTGGTGACAACCGTCACCGGATAGCCGATCCATCCCATCAGTCCCATCGTCCAGACGATGCCGATGACCGTCGATACCACGCTGGCAGCGACCAAGCGCCAATTGCGGAACACACCCCAAAGGATCAGCAGCTGCACGATGATCGCAATCGGAAACAGCACCAGTGCGTCGTCTTGTATCCCTCGATCGATTGCTTCAGACAGGATCAAGTCACCGATGACGCGCACGGTGAACCGATTCCGATACGGCTCCACGATGCGATAGGTGTCCTCGAACACCTGCGACTGATCGGACCCGCGCACAACATTGATCAGAATGAGCGAATCGCGCCCGTCTTCAGAAACGACCCGTCCCTGAATCAGCGGATTGGCGAGAGCCTTACGTCGTACCTGCGCCGCGTCTACCGCAGTCACCGGCGCCGCGCCATAGAGGGTATCGACCTCCAGACCGTCGTCATTGGCTTCGATATTCTTGGCGGTCGAAAGGCTTTTGATCTCGTTGCCCACGACCCATTTGAGCCCGACAAAGGCGTCGGTGATCGCGCGCGTAGCTTCTAGCGATGTCGGCGAAAACGCGTCGTCACTCTCCAGGCTAATGAGCACGCGGTCTTTGCCACCAAAGATCGCCTCAAATTTCCTGTTGGTTTGTACGATGGGATCGTTCCCGGGCAGATCGGCATCGTCGTTGTTGCGCAGGGTCAGCGTCGAAATACCGAACACCATGACCACCACGCACAGCGTGTGGAGCGCGATAACGAGCGCTGGCCGCAGGCCGGCCAGACGACGAAAAAAGGCATTCACAGGGTGTACTCCAAGCTTAGTCCGACGCGGTCATTGCGTGTGTATTGGCCGAAGAACGTGTCGGCCGGTCCACCCAACAGATCACCCGAGACCCGCATCGTCAGGTGATCGCTCCATTCGTGTTTCCATTCGAGCATCACCGCGGAATGGCGACGGCGCGTGTCATACACCAGTTCGGTGGCCACGCTGTCGCGGCTGCTCCAGGAGACTTCAACGCGGCCGAGCAGCGCATCGGAGAGAATGTGGCGCAAGTCTTCTTTTTCGTAACGTTGCCCCTCGCGCGTGAACTGCTTGCTGTATTCCAGCGCGACGTAGGTTTCTTCACCGAACACGCCGTGCTCGAGATTGACGTCAAATCCGACGACGACATGGTCGTAACGATCACGCGAACCATCGCCGTAGTACAGTGACACGCGCGTGGCTTCGGCTCTGAACACTGCTTTGCCCAACAACACCTCGGCATCGAAGCCGATCGCGGCTTTGTCCGGAAACGCTTGGTCGATCGGGATTACCAGTCCCGCCGACGTCACGACCGGATCGCGTGCACCAAAGGCCGGCAGATTGTCTTCACCGCGGAAGTAGCTCACGGCATAGCTCGCGCCGTCGGCATCGCGGTCAAGTTTGAGCAGCACTTGCGGCCGCGACAAATCGGTGTGGCGCGTCGCGTAGTCGGCCCAGGTGTAGGACACCGGTACCGATTGACCCTCCACCTCCACATCACGCGGCAAACGGAAAAACCAGCGCGAATCGGTGTGGGGCATGAGACTGGGTGTGTGACGCGGCGCATAGACCGTGTCTAAGCGATATCCACCCAGGAAGCCCACCAAGCGCAACGCGTCCGTCGCCCGCAGACGGTCGGTCGAGAGCAGCGCATCCCGGTAATCGCGCTGGTCAAAGTAGTCCGTGGGATTAACGAGCGTGGCACGGCCGCCGCGAATCGGCTGACGGCCCAGCGTCATATCCCAAGCGCCCATCTGACGACGCACGAAGAATTCATCCACCGCAAACCGATCGTCGTACACCGCCCGGTCGGCTTCCGGGTTAGCGTTGGCCGACACTTTGACGTGCGCCGCGTAGGGCCCGATTGCGTGATCGACTTTCCAGCTCGCGTACACGCCCTGGCGATCGGAGGAATTGCCGGCCGGCGGATCCCACGCGAAGTGACTCAGGTAGGTGAGGGTGACGGTCGAGTCCCACGCCAGCGCCGATGATGGAGCGATACTCCCCGCCAGCAGACAGGAAAGCACAACGAGACGACGCATCGCTCAGCGCACCTGTGTCAGCGAACGCAATGAAATCGAGTCGGCCACAACGCCGGTGTCGATCTGATAGCCGTCGAAAGCCATGACGGTGGTGTGCTGGTTGATCAGATCGACCATTTCCATACGAAATGGACGTATGGCGCCGGCGGAGTTGACCGGCCGAAAATCACTTGCACGGAACGATTTCGCATGGGTGCCGCTCTTATTGTAGTACTCCGCGGCCACGACCATGTGCGTGGTCGTGTCAAGCATCAGCACGCGCTTGGCGTATCCGCTTTCGGCCTTTTCCTTTTCGTTCTTCGGTGTGGCGATTATGGCGACACAACCCGTGCAATCGCTCGCCTCAGCAAAGGCGTAGTCGTAGTTCTCCGGTTCCTCCGTGACCAGATCCTCGTAGCTGAAATCCGTTCCCATGAACGTATCGGATTTGTCGGAACCGGAGATTCGACGGGTCTTTTGCAACGCTGGTAGGTATAGCCATCGCTCGTCTTCCTTCCCCTTGTTCTCGTGCGTGAGCAACCCCGTCCCTTCAATGGACTTGGGGCGATCGAAATACAGCAGGGATCGTTTGTCGTCATTGGCGAGCGTGACGGTGGTCCAGTGCAGGATGCGTTCCTGCACTTTGCCCTGTGCGTTCTTCAGTGTGATAGTCACACGCGTGGTTTCATCACGCGATGCTTCGGCGCGCATATTGGCCTCGATATGCGCCAAGGGGGTTAGCGCTGTAGGCGCCGCTGCCGCGACGGGAACGGCAACGATCTTGAGCGCCAATGCCAACAGCAGGGAGGTATGGATCATTCGCTTCATAGCGTCCTCGACAGGGAAAGCGGGATGCGTGCAGGTCTCAACACAACACGAGCTCCCCACCGCGCAGCCAGTGCGCCAGGGAGTCTTGCATCGACGTGCGTGAAGGCGGATGAAAAGCGAGTGCTTTGGTGGCCGTGAGCAGGTACGGCACCTCAGGATCGGTTAAGAAGCGCATGCCGCCCAGCGCTTCTGTGGCGCGTGCGCTGGTGGCGTCAATCGCATCCTGGATGGCGTAGCGCGTGAGCAGAATGCGGCCGAGCAGGCCGATGCGTTCGGCATCCGTCGTGTCGAATTCGCCCGCGAGTTGCAGCAGCGCATTCATGGCGCATTCCAGACGAGAGACCAATGCCGTCGTCTCGCTGCCGCCCGCGCGCGGTGACTGCACCAGTTTTTCGACCAGGCGGCTGGCCGCGCCCAGGTAGCTTGCCGTCAGCAACAGCTCGAACCAGATGAAGCCCGCAATCTGTACTTGGTCCAGTTCGTCGCGTGTACCGGAATACGAAATCATCTTCTCGTGCACGACCACATCGTTGAACACTACCTCATCGCTCTGCGCGCCGCGCAGCACCGGCGCTGACCAAAACGGGCGTACTTCGATGCCCGGGGTATCCGCGGGCAAGAGCGCCACTGCCAGGCGTGGACCACCCGCCGACGGCACGTGCAGGCTCAACGTGATAAGCTCCATCGATCGCGACAGACTGCAAGGTTTCTTGGATCCGCGGATCACAAAGCCCTCCGCGTGCGGTTCCGCGCTGAGGAAAGGCTCCAGAATGCTCGCGCCGGCCGCGCCTTCGGCAAACGCCGACGCCACCAGCATGCGGCCTTCGGCAATCGCCTGCAGCAGCATCCATTCCACGCCCGTCGACGTCTTGGCCATTTCCACGAGCGTCGCGACGGAGAACTGGTGCATGTTGATGGCGACCGCGAGCGAGGGTGAGAGCACCCCCAGCGCGCGCTGCACACGCACCAATTCGGTCGCACTCAGCCCTTTGCCACCGTGTGCCCGCGGAATGGCGAGATCCACGCCGCCGTGTGTCTTAAACACTGTCAAAAGATCCGACGCTTCGTGCTCGCGCTCCAAAAAAGGACGGGCCTGCACGGCCGCGGCAAATCCCGGCATCACTTGCTCAAGCACGGCGAACTCAGAGCGAAGAAAGGGCACGATCCGCTCCTGCGCCGGCCACGACCTCGCTCGAGACCGATATCGGGTGTGGCTGTACGTGGCCTTCGAACAGACCGTTCACAATTGAGGCGATGTTCTCGCGCAGAGCCTGCACCGCGATGGGCTCCAACAACGACGCCAGCTGGGGCAGACCCAAATCGAGGACCGCGTGGAAGGTGAGCGTCGTCGTCCCATCCTGACGCGGTTCGGCATGCCAGCCGCCATCGAAGATCGCCAGGTCGCCTTTGGTTTGCGAGAAGTGAATGCGACGCTCTTCCGGATAAAACGCATCGCGTTCATGCCAGCGCAGCAGGCCATCGCGGAACTTCACTTCCCAGAAGCTCTCGCAGCTACCGGGCTTCACGTTGTAGAGCTCGACTTTGCGCACGGCATCGGCAAAGGTTTCGTAGGCTGGGAAGTCGGCGATGACCTCATAGACCGAGGTCGCCGGCTGGGTGATGAGGAACTGCAGATTGACGGTCTTCATGAGCGCTGTCCTTCCGTCTCGAAATAGCGTTTGTGTATGGCCGTCAGCGCGGATTCGACGGCGGCGAGCAGAAAACTGATTTCGGTATCGCTCAAGATGAGCGGCGGCGTCAGACGTGCGATCGCGTGAGCATTGAGGGAATGGGAGATCAGCACGTGCTGAGCGACCATCTCCAGCAGGAACTCGCCAGCGAAGGCATCGTCGGAGAACGCGATCGCGATCAGGAGGCCGCGTCCACGCACGGCGGTGACGAACGGAAACTGCCAGCGCTGCTGAATGGCCAGAAGGCCATTGACGATGCGATCACCCAGGCGCCGCGCCCGCGTGGGCGCATCCAAATCGCACAGCGTGTCGATCGTGGCTTTGACGACAGCCGATACCAGCGGCGATCCGGCAAATGTCGAGGTGTGGACCAGCGGCTCGCTGTTGAACGCTTCGTAGAGTGCCGGCGTGCACAAGAGCGCGCTGACAGGCACCAGGCCACCGCTGAGCGCCTTGCCGCATAAAAGAATATCGGGCGTCACGTCTTCTTCCTGGCAATACCACCAGGCGCCAGTCCGCCCCAACCCGGTCGAAATCTCGTCCATGACGAGAAGCGCGCCGTGCTGTCGGCAGATATGCTCGACGTCGCGCAAGTAGCCCGGCGGCGGAATCACCACGCCGGCTTCGGATTGCAGCGGCTCCATCACCACAGCCGTCGTCGCTCCGTTGTCGCCGATTGCAGTGGCGAGCGCCGCCGCGTCACCGAAGGGCACGAACGTCACGTCGGGCAACAGCGGCAGAAAGGGTTCGCGGTACTTGGGACTGTGCGTAAGACTCAAGGCGCCCAGCGTCTTGCCGTGGAATCCCCCTTCCATGGCGACAAAACGCGTGCGGCCGTTGAGTTTGGCCAGCTTGATCGCGGCCTCGACTGCCTCGGCCCCGGAATTGGCGAGCCACACGTAGCGAAGCCCCGGCGGCGCGATGGACGCCAGTGCTTTGGCCGCTTCGCCTTGCTGACGATTGACCAGTAGGCGCGAGCCCAACGCGACATTTTCCAGCTGCGCGTACGCCGCCTGCAGAATGCGCGGATGGCGTCGACCCAGCAAAAACACGCAGTAGCCACCGCAGTCGAGGTAGCGAACACCTTGGTGATCTTCAACGTAGGCGCCATCGGAGGATTGCTCCACGCCGACATTGAGCAGACGCATCAGCCGCGCCATGCCGCTGTTGACGTGATCGTAGTGCGTGTCGATAACTTCCTCGACGTCGGCGTAAGTCATGCGGCACGCTCGCGATAGCCCGTCTGCGCCGCCCAGTAGGTCATGTTGTTGAGAATGACGGCCTCGTTGTCCGGCATCGCCGGCAAACTGAATTCGTCCGCCAGATCGTCGTAGTTGCTCGGAAACGGTTCGCTGAGATTGAAATAGCAGGCATGATCGACCAGCGCGTTGAGACGCCGACGCGCCGATTCCGGCAGGCTGGGAAGAAACACCGGAATGAACAGTCGATCGATGACTTCCGGGTCAACGATCTTGGGCATGGCGCGCGTGTAGCCACACGATTGCGAGAAGCGGTCCATAAGCTGATGAACGTCCGCTACCCGGGTCGCCGCACGACCGCGCGTGATCCAGTATTCGCGGTGACGACCGTTGCGCCGGGCCAGCGCGGCAATCGCCTGAGCGAGCACGTCCTGCGGCACCAAGTCGACCAGCGCATCCTCCTTGGCGGGAATCATCGGCGCATACCCTTGCAGCACCGCCCCCACGATCGCGTGCAACCCTTGAAAGCGCGAGATAGCACCCGTGGCCGAATCGCCGACCACGATCGAAGGACGCACGATAGTCCAGTCACGCGCGTGGGCTTTGACCTGCGCTTCCGCCCGACGCTTGGACTCGCAGTACGTTGAGTACTCTTTGAGGTAGGCCGGCAGTTTGAGATCGTGGGTGTAGGCCGTGCTGATGTACATGAAGCGCGCATCGAGCTCGTTGGCGATCGTCACGGCGTGCTGCGTGCCGAGCACGTTGGCACGGTGCATTTGATCTTCGGACTTGCCGAAATGGGTCAGTGCCGCGGAGTGAATAACGCAGTCGATACGACCAAAGCGCTGCGCCAATGCCGCCAGATCCAGGCCAAAGCCCGGCACGGAAATGTCGCCCTCCACAGAGACGACGCGTTCGTCGGCCACAGGCGTGGAGCGTGTGAGCGCCACGACGCGGATGCCACGCTCGATCAGCCGGGGAACCAGGGCCGAGCCGACAACGCCGGTCGCACCCGTCAACAGCACGGTAAGGGAAGTTTCCACAAGAGTTGCTCTGGCTAGGGGGGCGATTTACGGAAAAACCGGCTGATCGAGTTCAATCTTCAACGTCCCGCGGCGAACCAGATAGTTCACGCGGACACGGATGAACGCATCGACGAAGCGCGGCACATGGCGCGCAAACCACAGCGACAATGATCCCAGGCGCGTCGTGCCGGCATCGCGGTAGTTGCGCCGGCAGGCGCGAATCACGCCCTGCGCGGCCGCTTCCACCGGCTCTTCGAAGCTCAGCAACTTGAGCCCAAACGGTCGGATATCGATGATTTTTTCCACCGAAAGCCCTTGTCGCACAGCATCGGCATGAATGTCGGTATTGATGAAGCCCGGGTACAGCGTGGTGACACCGACCTTGCCGTGATACTGCATGCGCAGCGAATCGGAGAACGCGGTGATCGCGCGCTTACCGGCGCCGTAGGAGGGAATCAGTGGCGCATTGATGTACGCAAAAAGCGATGCGATGTTGATGACTTTTCCGCCGGACTGCAGGAGATACGGCATGACCGAAGCGGCCAATGCCCACGCGGACCAGAAGTTCACCTCCACACTGCGCCGCGATCCGGCCGTTGGACGAATCCCCGCGTCCTGCAACGACAGCGTTCCGGCATTGTTGATGAGGATGTCGATACCTCCGCCGAGATAGTCCAACGCCTTGACCAGCGCGTCGCTGACCTGCGCACCCTCCGTGAGATCGCACTGAATGAAACGTCCGGCGCGCCACGCCGCCCCGACATCACGCACATCCAGGCCGACCACACGCGCGCCTGCTTGCGCGAGCAGCTCTGCCGTCGTTCGGCCGAGACCACCGGCCGCGCCTGTGATCAGGACGCGCTTGTTCTTCAAACTCATGACTTCTCTCCTCTTCGGAAAAAGACCGCAACCGCTACGCGCTCGCGCGCTTTGACTGGGCGAGGCCGATCAAGCGCTCGGCGTCGGGAAGTCGGTCGGGGTACTCAAACCACGGCGTACGTGGCCAGAAGTGGTGCACGATATGCAGGTTGTGGTTGAACATCAGGACCTGCAGGACGCGTGAGCGAATCAGACGGGTGTGCTCAAAACGCTCCTGCGACTCCTGCGGGTAGTGCACGAGCCAGGCAACCAGCAGCTCAACCACCGCACCGGCAACGGCCAACGGCACGATCCAGATCCACACGGCTGTGGAGACACCGAACACGCCGGCCAGCAATCCGAAATAGGCCAGCTGACCACCGAGCGTGAGGACATGCTCAAACCAGTACGCGGTGCGGCCGCGCCATAGCCCCTGCCGAATCATGTAGTGGTTGTCGTGCAGCAGACGTACCACGACCCATAGCGGCAACAACCAACGCGGGCGACGACCGATCACCCAGTCAGGATCGTGCTGGGGATGGTTGGTATAGCGGTGGTGCATCATGTGCGACAGCTTGAATAGTGGAAACGTCATGCCCTCATGAAAAGCGCACACGCGTCCCATCGCGTCATTGAGTCGCGGATGAGGACTGGCGACACCGTGAATCGCATCGTGACTGACGCTGTACATCGAATAGAGCAGTACAGCGTTGGTGGCTGCCGCGGCGGCAAGCGGAAGGAACCCCACGTAGCACAGCAGGAGCGATGCATAGAAAACCGCAACTGTTCCCACGAACAACCAGAACGTTGGATGAGCAAACCACGGTCGTTGTGTCATGCGAAAGACCACATTAAGGCGTTACCCGTCACAGCGCGACAGGCGAAGCCGATTGATCAAGGATTTGCTGAGCGGCGCCCCCCGGCGTCCGTCTCAGCGGCGTGGAGAGATTGTGTACGCGTTGTTGGCGTGTAGCTTGTATGCAGCGGAATCAGGGATGCTGTTCTTGCGCGCCGCTTGCACAAATCGGAACCGGGTTCTCATCACGATGCTGAATAATCCCGTATGCCATTCGTCGAACGAAATACATCTATACCGCTTGATTTGTATCGATGCTAGCGCGTCGCACGAGCGCAGAGTCAAAGACGTTGGACGGCGGCGCGCCGAACATGCTGCGAAACGTGCGCGAGAAATGCGCGGAATCCGTAAATCCAGCCGTCGCTGCCGCCTCGGTGAAGGAATTGCCGGCCAACACGCAACGCAAGGCTGCGCGCAATTTGCACCACTGGCGGTAACGTTGCGGAGAAATTCCTAGTTCGCGTTCGAAGAGTTTGCGCAGGTAGCGCGACGTTACGCTGAGGCGTTCAGCAACATGATCGAGCGAGTCGGCATCGGTCAGATGATGATCGATGTAGTCCAACGCACAGGCAACGCGCCGATCCACAGCCCGGTGCCGCCACGCACCGCCTGTAACAGCAGCCGTGAGTGCACGCACCAACGGCTCGCCGTCGATCTCACTGGAGTCCATGAACACGCGTCGCGCAGCATCAACGCGATCATGGGGCACCGGCACGAACTCGCCGGCGACCCACGGGTACTGCGCATTGATCGTACGTCCCAGTTCGCTGGCCGGTTCCAGGAATATGAGAAGCGTGTCAGTGGCCAAAGTCGTGCCGCGCACGCAATGCGGCATGGTCGACGGAATGATCAACGCATCTGCACAATGCTCCTGTCCGTGGCTATCGGAAACGCGGACGGCTCCCTCGGTCGCTATTGCAATCTGAATAACGTAGTGGGCATGCAGGTCATTGTCGTGCACATCGCCGACAAAGTATGCCGCGCCCGAGCCAATCCAGGTGTTGCCGCTCCACCGCCTTGACATGGTTCCCCTCCCAGGTATCGGCCGGTGACGCATCCTGGCAAGCAGCCCGGGAGCGAGGAATGACCCGAACATTACAAACTTGTCATTTTCAGAGGGCGGCGCGGCTCGGACGGCCAGCACAAGAAAGGAACTTCGGAATGATTCCGCTGAATACAAGCCTCTGCCGTAGCCCGATGAGAGCATCGAGCCCTCTCGCCGTCGGAGTCGCAATCGCCATGGAATTGACGTCAGAACAAGTGCATTGGATCGGAGGGGCTGCGTTTGTCGCGGTGGCCTTGTTGTCGCTGGCGCAAGCAGTGGGGCTACTCACGACGCGATGGATTTCCTGGCTGCTACCGATCTTACTGATCGGTTATGGCATCGAGAGCGGAGCGGACTGGTGGATCCACGGTGAGGCGCGACCCGCGAACTATCTGGTGCAGGCGTTGCAGCACGTGGCACAGGGGAGCGCGATGCTGATCGCGGGCGTGGTCGAGGTCCTGCTGCTGCGCGGTCGGCTGCGCGCCCCAGGCTGGTCGTATGTGTTGCCTGTGGCTCTCTTGCTAGTGGGCGTTGGGTTCTGGGTCCATCAGCAGCACACTGCCAGCGTCGATCCGATGGTCATGATGCTGCAGCATCGGGCCATCGCAATCAGCCTCACCGTAGCAGCTCTGGGGCGTGCCGCCGCAAGCGCGCTCAGTGCCCGCACGGGCGTGCTGGAGGCTGGCTGGTGGTTGCCGCTGCTGATCTTTGGACTGTTGATGTTGACGTACACCGAAACCAGCCTGCCGATGTCGGGAAGCATGCCAGGACACTGAGGCGTGCGATGCTCGCCGGTCAGCCTCATCCAAGACACTCGCCATGCCACTTTCCGAAGCCCCGGACACCGTACCGCGCGCACTGACCGCTGCTCAAAAGGCCCATGCCGCCGGCTGGGTTCTGTATGCATTGGGCATCGGCTGGCGATTGGTCGCGGGCGATCGCGCAGGGCAAGGCACGCTCTTCGCGACGGGAACCGCCTGCTTTATCGTCGGGTTCGTCTTGACCGTTTATCCGTGGTTGCGCCGCTTGTGGGGCAGCGCCGTCGCGCAGTTTTTCCACATTGTCCTGCATGCCATCATTCTTGTTGTGTCGTTGATCTTCGCGCGCAATCAAGTGGCGGAAATTCTTCGGCTACCGCCGCAGGACTTTGAGGTTGCGGTCGGTATGGTCGGGCTGTTGACCTACGTCGTCACCTGGTGGGTCGTCATCGTCGCCATCGCCAACCTCGTGGGTATGATTACACTGGGCATTGGCTTCCTGCCCAGTGAGCGCGACAGGTTGAGTCAGATGTGGCTCTTCGGCAACGCCATCGGCGCGTTCGCCTTTGCGATAGCCGCCGCCTATGCACTCCAAGGCGGCATTGACAACCGGACGCTACTCAACCCTTTGGTGGAATGGGCCGCTTACTGGGGTGACTACCACCGGGTTGATGCATATCCTGGCGTTCCGCCCGGTGCACGGGTGCGCTTGCACGAGAACGGCGTCGTCTCGTTTGCATCCGTAGTGGATGGGCGGGTCGTCATTCGCGTGACGCGAATGCAGTAAAGCGGCGCGTGGCGCCACGCACGCATTGTTTCGAGCGCAGTATCGCGCAGCGGCTCGTACGAAATGCGGCGACGAGGGTTTTGCGACGAGTCGTCTCGCGCAGGGTCGTGCGATCGATGTGGCGGCCGACCGAAGCCGGGATCGCTGCATTGCTATGGCTGCGGCACACCTGCTGCCTCGCTCGCCGGCCGCGCACGGTCGTAACGTTTCGGCGTACCATCGAGCATATCCGCAGTGACGCACGGCGCTTGCGCCAAGCCCGTCACCCGCGCATGCCCGACAGTGGAATAGCGCGGTGTAGCGGGCGTTCCTTTTGAGAACGGGATCCACTCCCGAACGATCGTGATCGTGTCGCCAATAGCTGGCGGTGATGTGCGACGAAAGCACACTTCCAGGACGCTGCCATTGATCTTCGCAATAACACCGTCGCGTGTTCGGTCCGACGGGGCGGCCGATGTGGGCAAGGGCAATGTCGCCGCTAGAACGGAAAGCAGCACCACCAGGGAGTAAACGCGTTTCATCACTATCTCCTTTGAGCGCATTACGCGGGGTCGCGCCGGCGACGCCGGTGCGGTTCAGCAGTACGATTTCGGTAGGCCGTCGATCCGCCGTCGCTTCCGGCGCAGCAAAGCGACATGCCGTTTCGTCGCAACCCACGGCCGACGCTCTGAACGAACTCGCCAACGACACACTCACAGCAATCGGGTAGTTGTCCAGTGCGTCTGGTGCTCCCCGGCAGTGCCGCGTCACGCTCGCCGAGCACAAGCGGGGTCCGCACGCGGACGTGCCCGACTCCGACAAGAACGGCAAGCTGAGTGCGGTCAAGTTCGATGCCGGGTACGCAACACGGGCGCGATACGCGGCCAGGATCATGGCAGCGCTTCTCGCCAGAACAGCTTCCGCCACCGCGCCTGTACCCGCGGATCATGACGGTATCCGCAAATAGACCGGCGCAAAGCCGCCGCCGGGCGTACGGAAATTGGTGGTTTGGCCCTGATAGAGCCGCGCAGCTGACCATTGCACCCCACCGTCGTAAACGTAGTTGCGTATATCGAACTTCAACGTCTGCGAACCGGTTTGGCGGGAGAGGGGCCGTTGACCGGGGGTAACGATCGCCTGGGCGACGTAGTCGCCGGCCCGGATATCGTCCCAGGTGCGCCGAGTGAGCTTGTCGCCGCGGTAGGCTGCGCGGCTGCCAAACCCTGTTGCCGGCTTGAAGAACAGTCCGCCGCGCTCACGCCACAGACGCTCGGCGTTGGCAGGCGTGACAAGCTCTGTGCGCGGGACGCCCGACAGCAGGATGTCGCGAGTAGCCGCGGGCACGCCCAGTGCTTGCAGGGTGGACTCGTCACTGAGCAAGGCCAGATTGCGTTTGTCGGCGTAAAGCGCGTGCGCCTGTGGATGGGGCGTCAGCACCACCGCGTGCTGCAGGTACGCTTCGCGCAGGACACCGTTACCGGGCGTTTCCAGCGAGAAGTCCGTCAGGCGGTTGTAGACCAGGTCGATCGCCGTGTCGCCCTGCCTGAGTACGCCGCGATGCAACGTCAATTCCGACGGATCGGCGATGACCGCCTGCAGGCCGTGTTGCCGAAACAATCGCTGGAACAACACAAACTCAGGGTACAGGTATTGCCGCGCGGGTGCCTCGTCGACAATCGCGATGCAGCGCAGCGGGCCAGTCCGATTACTCACGCGCCATTCGTTGCGGAACATCGCGACGATGGCGGCTTCCATCGCTGCCGCGGCGGGCGCGGGGTCCGGCAGCGACGGGCAGCACCGATGTTGCGCCCGCGCGAGAACGGTGTTGAGCATCGCGCCGCCGGCATTGGTGTTGATTTCGATCAAGCCCAGGGTTTCCGCGGTCACGTGGAAGTCGTAGCCAAAAAAGACGCTGAGGGCGCCACCGGGGGCGTGTCGGGCGATCGCGGGTGATCTGGCAAGTACTGCTTCGCGAAAACCCGGCAAGGCCACGACCGATGTCACGGCGCGAATGATCTCTACCATGCGTTCCTGCTGGGCGTGGGTGATGAACACCGGCCGTGCGGAAAACAGGGTCGGCAGGCGCTCATCGAGCCATGTCATCAGGTCGGGATCGCGCAATTGGGATTGCATCTCGTCACGCAAGGCGCTGGCGTCGAGCGTGATGCAAAAGCAGTCGCCGTCGAGCGGTTCGACGGTGCAGCCGGCGTAGGATGCCGACGGGGGGAGAGGAGGGGGAGAGGTCATGCGGGGCGAAGCTCCGCTCGATGAGATGGTCTTCCCGTTCGCCCGACGGGCAAGGGCCCTCGCCAGCACGACCCCATCGGCGGGCGGCTTGGGGACGGCAGCGCGGGAGACTGTCGGGGTAATCGCCGTGGGTCCGCGCCGGGGCGTAGCAATGGTCGTCCCGCGCCATTCCCGTGCGAGGACGACGGGCTTCGTGCCCACCCCTTCGCGGACCGACGATGCGGCGACCTGTTCGGCCGACGCGCCAGCGTCGAGTGAACGCCAGACGACGGGACTGGCCTGGACCTGAGCCGGGGGCGGGATCCTTCGCCCCCGTCCCGCGTGCCGTGCCGGCATCCGGCCGGTAACGTCGGATTGGTGGTCACTCCACCAACGGAGAAGTTCAACTCGTGTGCCATTCAACGCCTCTCTTGCGTCGATACCGCGGTCGCCGGCGTCGCGGCGTCGGGCGACTGCAGTGCGCTCCATCGCCGCGCCAGCTGCCAGGCTGCCCACGCTGCACCGGACAGTGCCACCAGGATCAGGCCGCGCAGGCTCCAACCCAGGGCACTTGCCACAAACGCGAATCCCCCCAGGAACGATCCGCTGGCTTGACCGAGCGAGGTCAACGCGGCACGAATACCGAGGCCCCATCCGACGGTCGGTCCGGCCGTGCGCGAGGCCCAGTACGTCAGTGCCGGCTGCAATACGCCGGCGCCGGCCGCCACAAATGCCACGCCCAGGCTCAGCGCAATGCCGGAACCGGCGTAGTCCAATGCGAGGATGCCCGCCGCGGACAATAAAAAAGCGGGCGGTACCCAGCGCCAGACCCGGCGCGGGTCATGGCCGCGGTGGAACACCAGCCATTGCGTGACCAGCATGACCGCACCGCACCCCGTGAACATCATCCCGATGTCGCTCGGGTCGAGATCAAGTCGGGTCTGGGCGCGAGTGGCGACACCCACCTCATAGACGCCCATCGCCAGACCGGCCAGCGCCGCCAGTGCAATCAAGAGAGCCAATCGGCTGCGGTCACGTCCGCCGGGAGTCCCCTGAACGGCGTTGGCAGCTCGATGGCGGGCGTCGGAGACGTGCCGTGGCAGCAGGACGAAGGCAATAACCGTGATCGTACTCGCCAGCAGTACTGGCACCACCAAGACGGTGCCCTGTGCGAACCATCCTCCCAGCCCGGGCCCTAGTAGACCGCCGAGCAGGGCGCCCCGTGACAGGCGAGCGAACATCTCCGAGCGCGCCTCTTCCGAGGTGGCGAGCGTGGACATCCAGGTCAGTGCGGCCGGCAACACCGCGGCAGCCAGTGCCCCCTGCATCACGCGGGTCAGGTACAACAGCGGAAGCGTGACCGGCAACAGTAGCAGCAACAGCGCCATGCCCTGGCCGATGAGGCCGATCCGCAAGACATTCACCGGGTGAGCGCGGTCACACGCGCGCCCCCACAGCGGTGCGGTCAGCACGCCTGTCAAGGTATAGACGCCCATTAACCAGCCGGTATGCCGGGCGATGTCCGCCGGTTCGGTGCCCGTTGCAGCGATCAGCAGGGGCAGGACCGGCAGCGCAATGCCGTAACTCAAGGCCGACGCCAATGCGGCACCGGCCAAGCGGATGGCGGCCCCGCGCAATGAGCCACTGGTGTGCGCCGGAACGGGCGTGTCAATGGCGTTCAAGAGCTTCTCGATGCCGATGCCGTGATGGCGCGGCGGCTCACCATCAGCGCCGGCACGAATGCAGCAACCATTGGCCTTCCCACTTGCCGGAGGCGCAACTTGGCGCCGTGAACCCATCGCAGCCTGCCGGCGATGGACTGCTGCCACGTCGCCCGTGCCAACCGGTTGCCGGCACGGGTCAACCCATGGCAGAGCGTACTGAAACACAACTCGCGACCGCGTATGGGGTGGATCGCGAGCCGGAACGAAATCGCAGCCGTGGTGGAGTCGCCCTGCCAGGTGGCACAACGTCGCGTCAGCGCGCCGATTCCCAGAGGTTGGACAGTGGCAATGGTGGATGGGCACATAGCGGATCCTGGGCGAAGGAGGGCCGGGGCACGATCAGCGCGGGGCTACGTAGCCGCCGGGTCGGCCCTCGGGCGAGAGCACGATTTGCCACAACTGGCATTTGCGCACGCGGAACGTAGCCATGCTGGCAGCCAGGTAAAACTGCCACATACGCCGGAAGCGTGTGTCATAACGCGCCGGCAGGCGGTCCCAGCCGGCTTCGACATTGTCGCGCCAAGCCTGCAGGGTGCGATCGTAGTCCGCACCGAAGTTGTGCCAGTCCTCGAGCACGAACCGGCCCTCGGTGGCCGCGGCGATCTGCATCGCCGACGGCAGCATCGAGTTGGGGAAGATGTAGCGATCAATCCAAGGATCGGTGCGGTTGGTCGAGACGTTCGTACCGATCGTATGCAGCAGCATCAATCCATCGGCTGGCAGGCAGCGCGCCGCGAGGTCGAAGAACACGCGATAATTTCGCACGCCCACGTGTTCGAACATGCCGATCGAGAAGATCCGGTCCACCGGTTCGACAAACGCTCGGTAATCCTGCAACCGGATTTCGATCGGAAGGCCGTGGCACAGCGCGCGGGCGTACGCTGCCTGCTCACCAGAGATCGTCAAACCGATGCCGCTGACGCCGTAGCGCTCGGCGGCAAACTTGAGCGCCTCGCCCCACCCGCAGCCGATATCGAGCACGCGCTGGCCCGGCGTGAGTTGAAGCTTGCGGCAGACCAGATCGAGCTTGGCCACCTGAGCCGCGTCGAGGTCCGAGGCCGTGCGCCAATACGCGCAGCTGTACACGAGTCGCTGGCCCAGCATGATCCGATATAGGTCGTTGCCCAGGTCGTAGTGACGCTTGCCCACGGTAAACGCGCGACGCCCGGCCTGGGCGTTGATCAACCGGGCCCGCAGCGCCGCCCAGCGATCACCCCACCCCATCACGTGGTGGTCGAGCCGGGCGGCCAGTAGCCGCGCGAGGAGCTGATCCAGGGCGGCCGCGTCCCAGTCCCCGTCCATGTAGGACTCGCCCAGGCCGAGCGAGCCCTGCGCGAGCACGCGGGCAAACACCCGGGGGTGGTGTACCTGCAGGTCCCACGGCTGGTCGCCGTCCACCTGCACCTGTGCCCGCGCCAGCAACGCGGCCACGCGCTGGCGCAGCCGTTCGTCCCGGCAACGAGGCCGCGGTACTGGCGAAATGGGAGCAGATGGCGTCATGGCAACGTTCGGTCCAACGCGGCCAGGGCCAGTTCCCACGCTTCGTCAGCGCGTACGGTGAACGCTGCGATGGTCGAGTCACCGGCATCGATCCGTGCGAGCCCAGCGTCATTGGCGGCGGCTTCAAGACGCAGACCGGTCCAGCGCAGGTGCTCGGCCACCCGGGCCCGGATCGGGGCGGCACCCTCGCCGATACCGCCCGAGAACACGACCGCGTCCATGCCGCCCACGCTGGTCGCCATGGCGGCAATGGCCTGGGCGATGCGCATCGCGTACTGCTCGCGGGCGCCGATTGCCGCATCGCTGGGGTCGGCCAGGAGCACACGCATATCGCCGCTGCCGCCCGCGAGACCGCGCAGGCCGCACTCGTGCCACAGCAGGTGCTCGATCTCGGGCAACGGCATGGCCACGGTGAGGGCCAGATACAGCACAACGCCCGGATCCAGCGTGCCCGACCGCGTGGCCATCGGGACGCCGTCAAGCGGCGTCAGTCCCATGGTGGTGTCGACACTGCGGCCGTTTACCACCGCGCACAGGCTTGAACCGCCGCCCAGATGCACCAGTACGAGACGTGCCGCCGCCACGGCAGGGGCCAGGACGGTGAGTTGACGCATCGCCGAAGCAAACGCCAAGCCGTGGAAGCCGTAGCGCTGGACGCCTGCGGCATGCAGCGACGCCGGCAGCGGCAGACGCCGGGACCAGGGCGCCAGGGTTGCATGCCAGCTGGTGTCGAAGGCAGCGACCTGTGGCGCCGCCGGCCAGCGTCGACGGGCTGCATCGATCAGGCGCAGGGCTGAGCGTTGATGCAGGGGCGCCAACGGCGTCAGCGCCGCCAATTCCGTCATCAACGCCTCGGTGACGATGGCAGGACCCGGCCGGGTCGCTCCGTGCACAACCCGGTGCGCCACCCGCGCGGGCTGCCCGGCCCCCGCCGGCAACTGCAGCAGTAGCTGCGACAACCAGCGCTCTGCACTGCGGGCATCATCGCTATCTTCGGGCCGCACGGCGATGGTGGCGCGGGCCGCCGGCGCGACCGGGATGCCGTCAAGGCCCACCGCGTAATATGCCGCCTTGACGGTCGCCGAGCCGACATTGAGCGTTAACACGTTGCGCGGCGCATTCATAAGTGCCCCGAGCGCGAGATGGCACGTACAAGCCGCCAGGACAGTACGAGCGCGGCCGCGAAGGCGAGCGCCGAGAGCACGGGAAGGTGCCCCCACAGGCGGGGACCCGCGCCGTGCTGCATCATCACCGAGCCCGCCAGGTATAGACCGAGCGTCACCAGCGCCAAGGCGAGGCGATTGCCGGTGCGCGCCAACGTCGTTTCCATCGGCTCCAGACCGCGGTGATGCAGCGGCAGCGCGGGTCGACCCTCATCAAGCTGCAGCTGTCGAAGCATCTGCATCGCCACGACCGGCAACTGCTCGGCGCTCCTGAGCAACTGCTCATGCATCGGACGGCCCACCGTCCGTGGCTGGAGGGTTTGGGCCCTGCGCTGAGCGTCCCCCAGGGCCTGCATCAGATCCAGCTTCGGATCCAGGGCGCGCAAGGTGTTCTCGACGAGGAACAGCGTGCGCATCAGCACCAACAGGTGCCGCGGCAGGCGGAAGTTCGCCCCGGCGCCGATCCGGGCCACACGCCAGATGGCATCGGCCATTGACCATTCGTTCAGGGGTAAAGTGGCCAAGCTGCTGAGGATTTCGCTGATGGCGCGCACGTAGGCCCGCCGATCAATCGGGCCGGAAATAAAACCCATCGCCACGACGGCATCAAGCACGCTCGCGGCGTCATCGATCATCAGCCCCTCGATCAGTTGGGCGAAGGCCGTGCGTGATGCGGGGTCCAGGAAACCGATGGAGCCAAAGTCGTGGAAGCACAACCGGCCGTCAGGCAGTTCGAACAGGTTGCCGGGGTGGGGATCGGCATGGAATACCCCGTCGCCCAGGAGCTGGTGCACGTACGCGTCCAGCAGCAGGCCGGCCAACTCACGCCCGCGCGGCGTACCATTGCGGGTGGCCAGTGGCGCGCCATGGCTGAACTCCTGCACGATGACTGCCGGGGCGACCCGGGGTTCGATCACATGGGGCAGGGCCAGATAGGGCACAGGGTCGAATGTGCTGGCCAGTCGCCGCATATTGCGGGCTTCCTGGACCATGTCGATTTCCTGGTGCAAGCACTGCCCCAGCTCATCGATCAAGTCCAGCGGTTGGTAGCGCCGCAAACCCGGCACCAGCCACTGCCCGACGCGGACGCATCGCCGTAGCAGGCGCAGGTCGGCATGCACCTGGGCCACGATGCCGGGCCGGCGTACTTTGACCGCCACCGTGCGTCCGTCCGGCAGTTGAGCCCGATGCACTTGCGCCACCGACGCAGCGGCAAACGGCACCGGCTCGAACTCGGCGAAGAGCTGATCCACGGGCTGGCCGAAGGCCGATTCAATCGCCGCGACGGCCAATACCGACTCGAAGGGCGGCACATGGGCGTGCAAGGCCTCGAGCTCGACCAAGAAGGGCGCTGGCAGGAGATCACGGCGCAGGCTCAAGCCTTGCCCGAGCTTGACGAAGGTCGTGCCCAGGCGCTCGAGCGTCTCGCGCAGGCGGGCCGGAAGGGTGTCCGGAGAGCGCCGGTGCCGTCGCCACCACGCCCAGCCAAAGCCGGCCAGGGCGCTGGCGATCTGCAGGCTGCGCGGCAGGCGCGATGCGGTCCGGGACCGGGGTATACTCATGCCGGGCGGAGGATCAGGGAGGGGTCGCCGCAGCCCGCCAATGCCGATTGTTCGTCGGCGTTCAGGCTGTCGACCATGGGCCGACCCAGGACCGCCAGCGCCGCGGCGACCGTGTGCGCCCAGGTGCAGCCGTTGGCAAACAGCAGTCCCGGCACGTCCAGCGTGCCGCCCTGGTTCAGGAAGCCCAGTGCCCGTGTGGTGGCAGGGCCGGTGTCGATCCGGCGCAGGGCGCCCAGGTAGGGCTCCGGGCGGGTGTGGGTGACAAAGACGCGCGGCCGGCCGACCGGAAAGTGACGCAGCACCGCGGCATCGGGCAGCACGTAGGCGGACTCCCGGGCGTCGCGCCCGGCCCGCAGCCGCCCTGGCTCACCGATATAGAGGACCGCCGCGTCGATGCCGGACTCCTGCAGTCGCCGATACGCCTTTAGCACCTCTGCCAGTTGGTAGGCGCCGGTCGCGGCCAGCAGGACCGCGGCGGTGCCGGGATCGCCGTGCAGCACGAGTAGCCCTTCGTCGGCCAACTGCCGGGCTTGGGTCGGCGTGAGCCGATTGGGCACCTCGCGCTTAGGCACCACCAGCGCCGTGATCGTGCCAGCGGCCAGCAGGCTATGGGTCAGGGCCACCATGGCGCTATTGCCGTCCGGCGGAAAGCACACGCGGGCACCATCGGCCATTTCGCCCAGCAAGGCTTCGGCCAGCGTCGGATCCTGGTGGGATTGCTCGTTCTTGGCGTTCTCCCAGGTGTGCGAGGTCAACACCACCGGCACGCCGAGCCACCCCGGTGGGCGACCCGCCTCGCGCAAGTGCCGCGAGAAGATGAGTTCCTGGCGCAGGGCGCCGAGCATCTTCGGGGCGAAGGCCTCGTACGTCACTACGAGGTTGAGCCCACCCTTGTTCGCCAGCGCCGCGCACACGACGGCCTCCTCGTTGAGCGCCGTGATCACAGCGCCGGTACGGGATTCGGCGACGCCGGGCTCTGGGACGTGGACCCGGTGCTTGAGCCAATCCAGAGTCGCGTCGAGCTTGTTGCTGCGCAATTCATCGGGATTGCCCACGCGCGGGCGTAAGTGCGGATTGGCCTGCACCAAGCGCACGAACTGGCCGTCGAGCGCTGCCATCGGCGAGCCGCTCGTCCCCGGCGCTGCCCACGCCGGCTCGGGCACGGTTGGCAGCGTCACAAGGCGGGTCACCAATGCATGATCGCGCTCGCGCGGCCGCCCCTGAACCGCGTGGGTATTGATGGCCGCAACCGCCGCCTGAAGGTCGGCGGGGGGCACGTACAGCGGCGCGCAACCGGCATTGAACTGCTCGCGGGCAGCAGCATCGCGATGGGGGTTACCCGACAGCGGGAGGTTATGGGCTGCATTGGTGCCGGCGCCGGGAAACCCGAAGCCCTTGGGCGCTTCGGCCACGCCGTAGCGCAGCGGGATCCGGAAATCACGGTCGGGATGCAGCGCGGCCGCCTCGGTGCACGCCTGAAGCCGTGACTCGATGGCATGGATGCCCCAGGCGATGCTGGCCGGGTCGCGGCCATCCAGGCCAATGGGCTCGAACCCATTGAGCTGCAGGTGGCGATGTAGCCAATCGTCACCGCCTTGCTGCGCGATTTGGCTGCGCTGCTCAATGCGTCGGCCATTGAGCACCATGATCGGGGCGACCAACCCGGAGTCATCCGGACGCCACCAGCGCGGCGCCCAGTCACCGCCGCGCTGCTCTTCAAAGGCGCCATCGCTGAGAAACGTGACCAGCCGTTCGCCAGGCAGCGGCGCGTGCACGTAGTGCAACTCCGCAAAGCCCAGGTAACCGCCCTCCTGCAGGCCGCCGGCGGTGTGGGCGTTGACGTGCGAGCCCAATGGTGAGGCCGGGCGCCCTTCGGGCGTCAGCGCGTAGGAGTAAAAGTCGGCCACGAACTGCGCCAGCTGCGGCTCGCTCAAGCCGTAGCGAGCGGCATGCGCAGGACTCATGTTGTCCACGATCACATTGATCGCATCGATTGCCGCCACGCAGTGGCCTTGGCCCATCATCCAGGCGCGGGTCCTGCCGTCGAGCGCGTTCATCACCAGATAACCCGTGTAGGCGGGCACCATATTCAACGCGCCGCCGGTATGGCCCTCGGGCTGCGGCTTGAAGTCCTCGGCAGTCAGCCCGACGCCGTCAAGCCGCACCCGTCGAGCGTACGTCATGTGTGCCACCAACCACATTCCCGCGCAGGCAATCCGGTCGGCTGCACACAGTCGTCGGTAGCCGGTCGCCGTGTCTGGCAGCGCGCCCGTGGCAACCAGTTCCTCGAGCATGGCACGCACGCGGAGCTGCGTGATCGGCGTGTGCTCGATGACGCCATAGCCGGCGGCCCACGCGGCGAAGGCAGGCTCAGCCTGGGCATAGCGCCGGGCTAACTGATCAATCCGGTGTTGCTCAATCGCGCCAGTGGCGCGGGCGAGGCAGGAGGTCAGGTCGTTCATCGAATCTCCAAGGCGCAGCGGGCCGATAGCGGCGCTATCACGGGGCGGGGACGGGCGGCGTGGGCGCCGCGAGCAGCGCCTCGCAGGCCAGCGCCAATTCCGGCGCCATCGCGATGGCATTGCATGCCGGGTGCGGGATCGTGTCGGTGCTGACGACGCGCCGGGCACCGACGGCAAGCAGTCGCTCGTAGGCGTCCTCAGCAAAGACGGCGTGGGTAACCAGACACGTTGCCGGGGGCAGGCCCAGGACCGCGAGGTGCTTGAGGGTTTCGATCATCGTGTGGCCGGAGGAGACGATGTCGTCAACCACCACCGGCGTGCGGCCGCGAGCGGCGATAGAATCGGGCAGGCTCACGCGTACGGCGCGATCGCCCTCCCGGACTTTGGTCAGCACCTGAAAAGGCACGCGCGCCCGCGCGGCGATGTCGCCGACCCACTGGGCCGATTCGCTGTCGGGGCCAATCAGGATCGCGTCGGGCACGTTGGCCTGCACCCACGCCGCCATCGCCGCCGCCGCGGCAACATGGCGCGTAGGGATCGAGAACAACCCATCCAGGCGCGGATTGCGGTGCAGGTGCGGATCCACCGTCACCAGCCAGTCGACGCTCTGCTGCAGGAAGCGGGCAAAGATCGGCGCGCTGATCGCTTCGCCGGCATGAAATCGCTTGTCCTGGCGCATGTAGGGCAGGTACGGAGCGACCAGACCGACTGAACGGGCGCCCAGCTCGCGGGCTGTCTCGGCGACGAAGCGCAGCGCCAGCGCGACCGAGTCCACATTCCTCAGCCCAGCCACAACGACCACGTCGGCACCGCCAAGTTGGGGGTCGAGCGTCACGAGTGATTCCCCGTCGGGGAATCGGCGCCAGCCCACGGGTGCCGTGCGCGCATGCAAGCGCGTCCCGAGTTCCAGGGCCAGGGGTTGCAGATCGGGAAAGGGGATCAGGACGCGGCTCATGTTGCCTCCAGGAACACAATCTCGGGGTGGGCCCGGGCGTAGGCCAGGGCATAGTCAAGCTCGCCAGGAGATTGAGCGTGTACGGTGTACAGCGGTTGCCCGGCCGTGACTGGATCACCGAGGCGCAACGTGCAAGCAAGGCCCGCCATGGCCGCGCCGGGCGCGCCGGCCAGCTTGGCCAGTTTGGCCAGACGCCGGTTGTCGATGGCGCCGACGCGCCCGGCGCGGGGTGCCAATACCGGCGCCTGATACGGCGCCTCGCGCGGCTCCGTGAAGCCGCCTTGCGCCTCACAAATCGCCAGGAACTTGGCCCACGCCCGCCCGGAGTCCAGCGCCTGTGTGGCGAGAGCGAGCCCTTGGCCCGGTGACGTGCCCGGAGCTAAGTCCAGCAACGCGCCGGCGACCGCCAAGGCACGCGTGCGCAGATCGGCGGGCGCGTCAGGCGCGACGCGCAGCACGGCCATCACGTCGCGGGCCTCCAGCGCCGGGCCGATACCTATGCCGACCGGCTGGCGGCCGTCTGTACGATGCACGGCCAAATTCAGGCCCATGGCCATCCCGGTCGCCGTCAATCGTTCCGTCAGCGCCTGCGCCGCGGCGTCGGATCGCACTTTGGCGGTAGGTCCGACCGGCATATCGATCAACACGTGGCTCGCGCCGGCTGCGACCTTCTTGGACAGCACGCTGGCGACCAATTGCCCATCGCTGTCAAAATCCAGCGGGCGCTCGACGCGGATGAGGACATCGTCGGCCGGACTCAGGCGCACATTGCCGCCCCAGACGATGCAACCGCCCTCGCGCTCGACCACGCGACGCATCGCCGCAAGATCCAACGCAACGGGCGCCATAACCTCCATCGTATCGGCCGTGCCGGCCGGTGAGGTGATCGCCCGGGAGGAGGTCTTGGGGATGCAGTGCCCCAGCGCGGCGACGATGGCGACCACGATCGGCGTGGTGCGATTGCCGGGCAGGCCGCCCACGCAGTGCTTGTCCAGCACCGGGCCGCCACCCCAGTCCAGCGTCTGTCCCACCGCCACCATCGCGCGGGTGAGGGCCAGGGTCTCAGCGTGATCCAGACGCTCTCCGGCGCACGCCGTCACGAACGCCGCCAGCTCGATGTCTGAGAGACCGTTGTCGGCTGTGTCGCGCATCAGGGCGAGGTAATCGGCGTCGTTGAGGCGAGCCCCGAACACCTTGGCGCGCAATGCCCTCGCCGAGGCGGCCGGCTCGGGATGCTGGAACGTGGCGAACGCCCCGTCGACGGGCGTGACGGCCGACCAGGCGGCGTCCGACAATGCCACTTCGTCGACGGCCAGGTGATCACCCGTCACGACATTGAGGGTGGCGATCACCTGCTGTGCGCCCACCTGCATCTGGAGCCGCGTCAGGGCGGCAAAGCCTTCCGACCGACAGACCGGGCAATCGCGGTGCATGTAGACGACGGGTTGCTGGTAGGTGTCGATGCCCGCGCGCACGACACGCAAGCGATTGTGGGCGTGCTCGGTCATACCGTGGCCTCGCCGGCGAGCGACACACGTTCCAGGTGCTCGGGGACCCGGCAGCGCCAGCCGAGTTCCCGCTCGATACGGCCGCGAAGGGCGTCGGCCGCGTCCGGCTCGCCATGGGTGATGTAGGTCATCGTGGGCGGGACCGGTGCCGGGCGCAGCCAAGTGAGCAGTTCCTCGCTGTCGGCGTGGCCCGAGAAGCTCTCCATGGCGACGACCTCGGCATTGATCGGCACTTCGCGGCCGAAGATGCGCAGCGATTTCTCGCCGCGCTCCAACGCGGCACCGCGAGTGCCGCCGGCCTGATAGCCCGCCAGCAGGATTGCGTTGCGCGAGTCCTGGCCAAAGGCGAGCAGATGGTGCAGAACCCGCCCGCCGGTGAGCATGCCGCTGGCCGAGATGATGATCATGGGCCCGCGTTGCAGGTTCAGCGCTTTGGATTCTTCCACCGTACGTACCATCGTGGCCAGGTCGTACATGTCCCGGCACTCGGCATCGGTGACGTGATGTTCACTGTGGTGGCGGTGGTAGAGGTCGGTGGCGTTGATGGCCATCGGGCTGCTGAGATACACCGGCACCCGTGGGATTTCATCGCGCTGACGCAGCCGGGCGATATGGAGCATCAACGCTTGCGCCCGACCGACCGCAAAGGCCGGAACGATAATCACGCCGCCGCGGGCGGCCACGCGCCGGATCACCGGCGCCAGCTCGGCTTCGGCGTCGGCGACGGGATGCCGGCGGTTGCCGTATGTCGACTCGCACACCAGCACATCGGCGCCCTCGAATGGCGCAGGGGCCCGCATCAGTGCATCGCTCGTCCGGCCAAGATCGCCGGTAAAATGCAGACGACGGCCATCGATCATCAGCGCGATCTGGGCGGCGCCAAGAATATGGCCGGCCGGAATGAAGCGGACGCTGACGCCCGGCGCCAGGATCTGCGGCTCCAGGAAGGGGCGGCCCTCAAAGTGCGTCAGGCAGGTCATCGCGTCTTCCTGCGTGTACAGGGGCAAGGGGTTTGCATGTTTGGAGTAGCCCTTCTTCTTCGCATAACGCGCTTCCTCCTCCAGCAAGTGGCCGCTGTCGGGCAGCAGCAACTGGCTCAGGTCGTGGGTGGCCTCGGTGCATAGGATCTTGCCGGTAAACCCATGCTTGACCAGGGCCGGCAGATAGCCTGCGTGGTCGAGATGAGCATGGGTCAGCAGCACGGTATCGATCGACGCCGGCGCCACCGGAAACGGTGCCCAGTTGCGTTCGCGCAGTTGCTTGTAGCCTTGGAAGAGGCCGCAATCGACCAGGATGCGTTGACCCGCGGCCTGGACCAGGTAGCGCGAGCCGGTGACAGTACCGGCGGCGCCGAGGAAGTGCAGCGAGCGCGTTGACGCGGAAGTCATGGGGATAGTCCTTGAAAGAGAGAGAACGGGGCGCGGAGACGGCGCTCGGGAGCGGACGCCCGTGTTGTGCCGGCCCTCGGAGATCCGGGCGGGGCCGCTATGTGACGTGCGCCGATCGTTCATCGGCGGCTCAACTCGGCCACTCGCCAACGCGCCGTCGTGGGCGTGGCCGCAGCGCGACAGGGCCGGATTACGGCGAATTCCGGGCCTCTATAGCGCCGTCGTTCTCGCCCATGCCCGCCGCCCAATGCGCTGGCGTTGGACTCCGCGCCGTGAACGCGCAATAGCGCATTCTGCGTGAAGCCGACCTCGGCGGCGTCGGCGGTTCCGGCCCACGGCAGCCTCAGGACGACCACGGCGAGCCGGCGTCGAGTACGATCGCGCAGGGATGGGAAACCGATCGAGGCGCAAACCGTCGTCATGACGCGGCCTCGGTGAAGGGCTCGGGGGGCGGTTCGGCCACGGCAGTGGCCAGGGGCAGGCGCTTGAGCAACAACGCATTGACCGCCACGATCACTGAGCTGCCGGACATCGATAGCGCGGCGATTTCGGGCGAGAGCACGAACGGGAAGAGCACGCCGGCAGCCAACGGGAACGCCAGAACGTTGTAGCCAACAGCCCAGGCGAGGTTTTGATGCATCTTGCGCAAGGTGCCGCGGGCGATCGTTATCGCGCGCACGACGTCGTAGGGGTCGCTGCGCATCAGCACGGTATCGGCGCTGTCGATCGCCACGTCGGTCCCGGCGCCGATCGCGAAGCCGACTTCGGCCTGGGTCAGAGCCGGCGCATCGTTGACGCCGTCGCCGACCATACCAACTTTCAGGCCTCGGGCCTGCAATTTCTTGACCTCTTCGGCTTTCTGGCCCGGCAGGACGTCGGCCAGCACGATGTCGATGCCCAGGTCCGCAGCCACCCGTTCAGCGGTAGGGCGGTTGTCGCCGGTGATCATCGCCACCTGAACCTTGCGCCGGTGTAGCTCCTGGATCGTGGCCCGCGAGGTTGGCCGGATCGCGTCAGCGATCGCGATGACACCGGCCAAGCGCCGGTCAACGGCGACATAGATCACGGTACGGCCGGCCCCCTTGAGGTGTTCGGCGCGGGCCTCAAGCTCCGCCACGGCCACCCCCTGGGCAGTCATCAGCAACTGGTTCCCCAAATGGACCCAGCGCCCCCCAACGCGTCCCATGGCGCCCTGGCCATCGATGTTGGTGTAGTCCGTCGCACGCTCGGCGACGGGACCGGCATGCTTCAGGATGGCTTGCGCCAGCGGGTGCTCAGAGTGAGTCTCCACCGCCGCGGCGACGTTGACGAGCGCGACCTCGTCCCATCCGATAGCAGAAACCACCTGCACGACATCCGGCTGACCGACCGTCAGCGTGCCCGTCTTGTCGAAGATCACCACATCCAGGCGTGCTGCCTGCTCGATGGCCTCGGCGTGCTTGAACAGGATGCCGTGGCGCGCGCCCAGACCTGTGCCGATCATGATCGCCATTGGGGTGGCGAGCCCCAGCGCGTCCGGGCAGGCGATGACAAAAACCGTGATCGTCAGGGTGAGTGCGAACAGGAGTGTTTGCCCAATCCACCAGAACCACACGACGAACGTCAGCAGGCCGATGAGGATCGCCGCCAGTACGAGCCATTGGGAGGCGCGGTCGGCGAGCAGCTGCGCCGGCGCCTTGGAGTTCTGCGCGGCCTGGACCAGTTGGATGATCTGCGCCAGCGCGGTGTCGGCGCCGACCTTGGTTGCGCGATACGTGAAGGCGCCGCTGCGGTTGATCGTGCCACCTACCACCAGAGCTCCGGGTACCTTTTTGACTGGCATCGATTCGCCCGTCAGCATCGACTCGTCCACCTGGGACTGGCCCTCGAGCACCTCACCATCTACCGGCACCTTGGCACCCGGGCGCACAACGACCACGTCACCCACCTGGACATCGTCAGTGGCGATTTCCACGTCGGCGTTGTCCCGGCGCACGATCGCCCGCGGCGGCGAGAGCTTGAGGAGGGCCTTCATGGCGTCGGAGGCACCGGCCCGGGCTCGCATCTCCAGCCAGTGGCCCAGCAAAATGAACGTCAGCAGGACCGAGGAGGCTTCGTAGAAGTTGGGTCCGTCGAACACAAACGTCGCACCCAGGCTGAAGCCGTAGCCGGTGCCCACGCTGAGCAGCACCAGCACCGCCATGTCCAGCACTCCGCGGCGCAGCGAGCGAATCGCGGCCGCGAAAAAAGGCCAACCCGGGTATAGAACCGCGCCGCTGGCCAGCAGCCACAACCAGAGGTTGTCGCTCAGTCCAAGCGGCGTCGGGGGCGTGCGCATCAGCCCCATCGGCGACCAGATGAACAGCGGAATCGAAAACACCAGGGCGACGATAAACCGCCGGCGCATGTCCGCCGCCGCGGCGTGCAGGTCGCTGCCATGGTTCATACCGGCATGCGCATCCGCTGCGCCCGCACTGGACGAAGCAGGGTGTTCATGGTCTGCCCGCGGCGCGCGCGTGGCGGCCTGTGCCAGGACGGGTGGCGATGGCGCGGGTGGATGGCCGCCAGCGTGCCCGTCATGGCTGTCATGGTGGAGCGCCGGCGCAAACGGCCCCGCCGGTGGGGCGATTGCGGCAGATGGGGTTCGACAGGTGAAGCCACAGGCGCGAATGGCCGCGGTGATAGCTGCCGGATCCGTTGCGTCGCGGTGGTAGCGCACCTGTAGCGTACCGTTCGCGAAATTGGCCTGTGCATCCTGCACACCCCGAAGCGCGCGAATTTCGACCGCCAGCGCGCGGGCGCAGCCTTCGGTCAGCATGTCGCCAATCGGCCACGAACGCACCCTGATGCCGTTCACACCGGGGCTCATGAGGTCACCGCAGGCGCCCTGCGGCGGCGTGGGAAGAACCGCGGGACGGCATCCGCGTACAGATCGTACGCCGCGCCAAAGCGTGCGCGCGAGTCGCGCTCCTCATTGATCGCCAAGCGCACGTAGGAGATCAGCATCACCGGGTACAGAATCACGGTCAGCAGCGTCGGCCACTGGACCAGGAAGCCCGTCATGATCAACGCGAAGCCGACGTATTGCGGATGCCGTAAGCGGGCATAGGGGCCGGTCTGGGCCAGTTCGCCGCGGCGTTGGGCCACATACAGCACGGGCCAAGCGCGGGAGAGCAGCCAGAAACCGCCGCCAATCAGCACGAAGCTCAGGATGTGGAACGGCCCGAAATGCGGATTGCTTCGCCACCCGAACAGCATCTCAAGCACATGACCGGCGTCGTGGCTGAGCCAGTTAACTTCCGGGAAGCGCGACGAGAGCCAGCCCGACAGCAGGAACAGGCTGAGTGGGAAGCCGTACATTTCGGCGAAGAGCGCGACCACGAACGCCGAGTACAGGCCGAAGCTGCGCCAGTCGCGCGTGGTGAGCGGGGTATAGAAGCTCCACGCGAAAAAGATGAAGAACGCGGCATTGAGCACGGCCAGCGTCCACAGACCATAACCGGGAATGGCAGTATTCATGGCAGCTCTCCCCGATGGTTGTGTGGGCGAGTCGCGCGCGGAGCCGCCGCCGGCGGCCTAGTGGAATCGCTCGCGGGTGGCACGTCCTTGGCGGCAGCGCGATCCACGTCCGGATCGTCCGGACCGCCGGGCCAACCGTGGCCGCCATGACCACCATGACCAAACAGGTGGAGCAATGGACAGGCCAGCAAGATAAGGATCGGAAGCCAGCGCCCCAGGCCCGCTAGATGCAGCCGGTGTTCGGCAATCAGGTAGAAGGCTGCGAAACCCATCAGGACCCAGAAAACCATCCGGGTGCGGCGTCGGGCCGGCGCAGTGGAATGGACTGTAGGTTTCGTCATTGGAAAGCTCCGTTGAGCGGTGGATGGGGCTCAGGATTTGCCGAGTGTGTGTCAGCAGGCGTACAGCACCTCCCCAACGGCGCCGTCAGGGGCGCGTTATCGGCCCCGGTTTTTCCCGGGCGGCGGGCCAGAAGTGCCCCGTGCCGGTCGGCCCACGGCAGGCCACGACGGCGACGGTGTTGAGGGTCTTGGGCACGGCGGCGATGACCCATTCCGCTCGTCATCGCCAGCGTCGACGCATCGCAGGAGACGCCGCGCATGTCAGTTGCTCCCCTGCAAGAAAGCGAGGATGTCGTCAGCGTGGGCGCCGTCCAGGCCGGCGCGTAGCCGCATATGGGTGACGACCACCTGCCAGTTGCGATCGGATTCGGTCTTCGGATCGCGCATGGCGTGACAACGGGCGCACGTGTCAGCCCACGCTTGCGCGCCGCGGGCAAACGCGTTGGTTTGCGCGGTTCCCATGGAGAGCACCCCGTCGGACGGCGCAGGAGAGGAGGCAGCCAGCGGGGAAGTGGGCGTCCCCTTCCCAGCCGATGGGGCGGCGGCAGTGGATCGCAGGTAGGTGACGATGGCCTGCGCATCCTCCGCCGTCAGAGCGGGATTGCCGCCCTTCGCCGGCATCGCCATCGGCGAGCCGGGCGTCTGGACGCCATTGAGAATGTTGGTCACCAGTTGAGCGTCGGGCTTGCTCAGGCGCGTGGCCAAGTCAGGCACCCCCGGAATAGCGCCTTTACCGGCGGGCCCGTGGCAAGCCACGCAGGTCGATTCGTAGAGCGCCTTGCCGTCGCTGGCGGAGCCGACGCCCGGCATGGAAAAAATGGCCAATCCGAACGCCACCGCCAGGGCGCGTACGTCGCTTGCAGACAACCACATAGCGCGGTGGAGGAAAGTGGTCATGGCGTTTCTCCTCAAAAGCCGTGGGCGAATTGCAGCAGCACGCGGTCGGCCTCGGCCACGGCGTCATCACTGTCATTGACCTCCCAGCTGAGCTTGAGCTGGGTACTGGGGCGAATCAGGTAGTTCAAACCGAGTGCGGTCTGTTGGACGGTCGACTCGCCGTGCGGGGAGCGCGAGTCCCCAACCCGCAGGACGGTCTCCCAACGATCAGCCCCGAAGCGGTAGGCGCCCTGCACGTACCAGGCCCGCCACGTGGCGCCAGCAGGGACCGCGCTCATCGCCGCATCGCCTACCCGCTGGCGAATCCACTCGCCGCGCAACACCACCGCACGACTGGCCTGCCAGGCGACGTCAACGCCTTCTACGCGGTAGGCGCGGGCAGGCTCGGCCATGCTGGCTCCCATCTCGCCCGAATCCAGCACGACGTCACCGCGCGTCAGCGACGCGCCCAGCTCCAAACCGGGCCGCGGCAGCCAGCCAACGCGGCCGCCCCAGACGCGCTTGCCATCCCGATTGGTCGATGAGCCTTCAACGTCCAGATCCAGGCCTTCCATGCCCTCCAACCCCAGCCGTGGCCCGTTGGCGAGGTAAAGGGCGTAGTTGAGCTGGTGACCCTCCGCGAGGGAGCGCCCGCCGCGCAATTGAACACCGACGTCAGTCAATGGCGCGGCGCCACCATGGCCAAAGCCGGCGGGGACCGATGCGAGTTTGTTGATCCAGGAAGGATGCAAGTTCTGGAAGAAATAGCCCACCGGGCTCAAGAACTTGCCAACCACCAGGGCAGAGGAGTCGCCCAGCAACCAGTTGGCGGTGGCGTACTCCAAGCCTGCCGCCTCGCCGCCACGATCATCCGCGTCAAATTCGGCCTCGGCCTCGATCAGAAAGCGTTCACCGACTTGCAGATGAACGATGGGCGCGAACGTCACTGCGCCCAGCGTGCCAGCATCACCGGCTGTGTCAGTGACCGTGACGTCGGCGTAGCCGGCGACGTGGAGGATGACCGTGGAATCGTTCGGGGCGGTCGCCTCGGTCGGCGCGGCAGCAGCCAGCGTGGCCGCGAGGAGCCCCCCAACTAGCACAACGTGATGAGAGCGGCTCATTGACTATTTCTCCATCCAGCGATGCACGGTGGCGAACAGGACGCCGGCGATGAAGGCGTAGCCGGCGATCGCGAGCGAGCCGATCAGCACCGCGCCCCATCGCAATTCGCCGACGTCGGGCGAGAGTCCAGTCAGGCTCAGGCCGTGCACGATCACGCCCAACCCCGCGGCCAGGGCGCCCGGGGACCAAGCCACGACCAAGGCACACGCCAGATACAGCAGGACCGCCGTCACAGCCGCGGACACTCCGCAAGCAAGTCGCGACCCACGAGTGGTTCTCATGAGAGTTTCTCCGGCGTGGCAGCGCGCCCCACCAGGCGGCGCGGGGTGGTTTTGGAAAAGGCAGCGCCCTCGCTGACCGCAACCGCCTCGATGAGGACGCATACGTCATTGCCCGTCGGTACGGCGTCGGGCAGGTGAGCCCACTGTGCAACGGCTTGCGCCATGCGCCTCTGCAGCGCCAGCAGGTGCTCAAGCTGGTCCCGCGTTTCGTCCAGGCGCCGAGCCATGATGTCGCGCACCAGCGGACACGGACTCTTGCGCTGGCGGCTGCGCCGGAGGACTTCCTCGATCTCGGCCAGCGTGAAGCCCAGCCGCTGCGCGGTTCGGATAAAGTGCAGCCGGTGCAATTCCGCTCGTGAGAACAGCTGGTAGCCGGCCTCGGTATGGCTAGCTGCCCGGAGCAGTCCGCGACGCAGGTAGTTGCGTACGACGTGTACAGTCACGCCACCCAATTGCGCCAAGCGGCGCACGGTCATCGGTGACTCGGGCTTGCGCAGATCGGCTGTCATCGCGTGCTCCCGCAGAACCTGCCGGGGACCGTAAACCTGCGTGTCGGACGCAGGTCAAGGCCCGCCGGCCAGCCGGGGGCGGCAATGATTGCTCGCGTGAAGCGAAAGATTTCCATGGTCATGGCCTCGCACGAACCGCTGCCCAGGCGGGGCGCGGTAGGAGTCGGCGGGGCAGGCCGCGCAGAGGGCGGCTGCACCGAGACGACCGGAGCCCTGGTGGGCACCGGCCGATCATCGGCGACGGCTCAGATCAGCAGCAGACTCGCGGGGTGCGGCGTAGGTCGGTGCCATGCGCCGCGGGGATATGCTTCTGAGGCGAAACGTGCGGCAGGCAACTGCCTCACTACTACAGCCAGCATCAGCGGCAACGGCCCCAGCGTCGGTACCGATAACACGCGCGCCGCATCCTTGCTCAGATCACCGTGGCTGCAGTGGTAGGCGCACACCGTCTCGTCGTCGCCCTGCTGTGTTTCATGACAGGGCGGAGGAGCTTGTTCAGCGGGGGAGCCAGCGCCGTGGTGGGCGTGTGAAGGCGCGGTTGCGGCCAGCGCGGGGGACGAGTACCCGGATGCCGATGCCATCGCGCGCCAGGCGCATGCCGGATGGCTGGCCAGCACCAGTTGAGCCCACACCAGTACGATCGCCACCAGGAGCGAAAGATGCGTGCACCAACGGTGGCGGCGAATGCGGTTCATCGTGTGCTCATCCTAGCCAGCCTCTTCACGCGGGGGATTGACCTGGATCAACATCGCCATTGGTAATTCACCGGAGCCGGCGTTATGACGATACGCCCAAGCGGGCGCGCGGGGCACCGTATCCGTCGTCTCCGATGCGATGATGCCACCCGTGCGGCTTCGGTCTCCTTGACGGCCGGCGACCATGCCATGCGATGCTAACCCCAACATCTTTCGCGAGCGTTGATGCGTGGACGAACTGACGGGCTTGCTTTTTGCGCTAGCCGCCGGCCTGTTGGTAGGTGTCGAGCGCGGCTGGCGTCAGCGCGCAGTCGCCGAAGGCCATAGGCCCGCCGGGCTTCGCACGTTCGGTGTAATTGGACTGCTGGGCGGCCTGGGCGCAGTGGGCACCCAGCGGTGGGGTCCCGGCATACTGATCGCGCTCGGCGCCGCCGTGGCACTGGCGCTGGTAGCCGGCTACCTGGCGACCGTGTGGATGCACCGCACGATGGGGCTGACCACACTGATGGCGGGCTTGGCGACCTTCCTGATCGGCGCTCTGGCCGCCGGCGGTGCACCGGCGGCGGCGGCCGGGGCAGCGGTGGTCATGGTGCTTCTTCTGCAACTCAAGGCGCCGCTGCACAGCAGCATTGCCCGACTTTCGGGCGATGAATTGGCCGCCGCCTCCCAGCTGCTGCTGATCTCGGTGGTGATCCTGCCGGTCCTGCCCGACCAAGGCTTCGGGCCTTTTGGCGCCATTAACCCCTACCGGTTCTGGTGGGCGGTGGTACTGATTGCCGGCTTGTCCTTTGCGGGATACGTTGCTATGCGCGTCACCGGCCCGCGCCGGGGTCTGCTGATCACTGCGCTGTTGGGCGGCCTCGTGTCCTCAACGGCCACGACCGCCGCCTTAGCGCGGGTGGCCGCGACGACCCCCGCCCTGGCTCGCCCGGCCGCCGCGGGTGCCATCCTGGCCTGCGCCGCGATGTTCGCGCGCATGATCGGCGTGATCGCAGTGACGGCGCCGCCCTTGCTCGCTGGTCTGGGGCCCCTTCTGGCCGCCATGGCGGCCACTGGCGGCGCACTCGGGCTGCTGTGGCACCGGTCGCCCGGCACCCCGCTGCCCGAGCCCGTTCTCCCCAATCCGCTGGCGCTGCGCTTTGCGCTGGGTTTTTCGGCCTTGCTTGCGGGGGTCGCGCTGTTCAGCCGGGCGCTGACGGAATCGTGGGGAGAAGCGGGGTTGTTCCTGACATCGGCGATCGCCGGTCTCGCTGACGTCGACGCCATCATTGTCAGCATCGGGCGGATGGTAGGGGAAGGAATTGTGCCGGCCCAGGTCGCGGCTTGGGCGCTGCTACTCGGCGCAGCCGTCAACCAAGGCACCAAGCTGGCGCTGGCCTCAGGCCTGGCCGGGCGCGCCGTGGCCGGACCATTGGCCCTGGCGTATGCGCTGATGGCCGCGGCAGGCGCGACGACGGTTTGGCTCGCGGCCTAGCCCAGCTTGCGCCGGAACACCCCGGCAGCGGCCGCGAACAGCGCGAGCCCAATGCCAGTCATCGCGAGAGCCTGAGGCCACAGCTCGACCCAGCCGACGCCCTTCAGGAAGATGCCCAGCAGCACCTCCATGTAATACCGCAGCGGGCTGAGCAGCGAGGCGCGCTGCAGTGCCAGCGGCATCGATTCGATCGGTGTCATGGTGCCCGACAGGAACAGCACCGGAAACAGGGCGAAGAACGCCAGCAGCAGCGCCTGCTGCAACGTGCGGGTCACCGCAGCCACGAACACTCCCATCGCGATCGCGCTGAGCTGGAACAGTCCCGCGAGCACCAGCAGCGTTACCAGACTGCCGCGCTGGGGCACGTCGAACGCTGCCACGATCAGCAGGGCCGGGAAGATCGCCAGCAGATTCACCGCCACCGTTGGGATCGTCTTGGCGGCGAACAGTTCCAGTGGGGTAACGGGCGTCACCAGCAATTGCTCGATGGTGCCATGCTCCTTCTCGCGCACGATCGATGCGGCCGGAACCATGACGCCGACCAGCATCGCAGCCAGGGCCAGCATCGAGAGCACCATGAAATTCTTGGTTTCCTGCTCGGGGTTGTACCAGACCCGGGGCACAGCCACGGCTTGACCTGCGCGCATAGCGAGCGCCATCTGCAGCGGCGGACGATCGCCTTCGAATCGCCGCACCACCTGCATGGCGTAATGGCGTGCGTTCTCCGCGACATTGGAGTTGGTGCCATCGAGCAACAGTTGCAGCATCGGTCGGTTACCACGCTGATACGCCTGCTCAAACCCCGGCGGAATGACCCAAACCATGGCCACGCGCCCGGCCTGCAAGGCCTGTTCACCCCGTTGAGGTTGATCGCTGACCTCGCGCAGCTCAAAGGTCTCGGTCGCCTGCAGCAAAGCCACCAAATGCCGACTCGCCACACTTTGGTCCTGGTCCACCACGGCCACGGGCAGTTCGCGGATCTCAAAGGTCAACGCCAACGTGCACATCACCGCTTCTACGGTGTACAGAAACAAAATCAGGAACAGCACGGTGCGGTCGCGCAAGATTTGCGTCACCTCTTTGCGCAGCAGACCGGCAAAACGCCCGCTCATGGCGCCACCTTTTGGCGCAGGCGCCACGCCGCGAAAACAAACACCACCGCTGTGTACATCGCCAGCCACGTCAGGTTGGGGGCGAGCGCCGCCCATCCGGCATCCTTGAGTACTACATCTCGGGAAATTTCAACGAAGTAACTGGCCGGCACGAGGGTGCTGTAGAGCTGCAGCATCAACGGCATCGTGAACACGGGAAACAAGAAGCCCGAAAACAGGAACGAGGGCATCAGACTGACGATCAGCGCCACCAACATGGCGCTGAGCTGGGTGCGGGTGATGGTCGAGACCAACAGGCCGATCCCCACGGTAGTGAGCACGTAAACCCCCGACGCGGCCGCCAACAACGCCGGACTACCGGCAAACGGCACCTCGAACCATACGATCCCCACGCCCACCAGCAACGCCATTTCCAACAGCGCAACCCCAGCATAGGGCAGGAGCTTGGCCAACACGAACTCCGCCGAGGTTACCGGCGAGGCGTAGATCTGCTCGATCGTCCCGCTTTCCTTCTCGCGCACGATCGCCAGGGCCGTGAGCAGTGGCGGAAACGCCATCAGGATCACCGCAAACAGCCCAGGAACCACGAAGTTGGCGCTGCGCAGGCCGGGGTTGTACCAGACCCGCACCTGCGTCTCGATGCGCTGGCGCGGTGCCGCGGGATAGCTGGCGACAATGGCCTCGGCATACCCCAGGGCGAGCGCGGCACTGGAGGCGAACGCACCATCCACCAACAGTTGGACCGGGGCGTCTTCGCCACGGAGCACCGATTGCTGGAAACGGCGCGGGACCACCAGCACCACCCGCACCTGACCACGCTGCAGCGCCTGCTCGACCTGGCGCGGCGTATCGAAGGTATGGCTCTGCTTGAAGTAGCCACTGGCTGTGAACCGATCCACCAGCTCCCGGCTCGCCGGCGACCGGTCGTCGTCCAGCACACCCAGGCGGATGTCGTTGACATCCAAGGTGACGGCGTAACCGAACAAGAACAGCATCACCAGGGGCATCAAGATTGCCAGGCCGATGGTCAGGGGATCACGGGCCAGTTCCCGGCACTCTTTGCCCATCAAGGCCCAAATACGCCGGTGGTTCATACGGTCGCTCCCGTCCGCGCCGTTGCCTGGGCAATGGCCTGCACGAACACGGCCTCGACCGTAGCGTCCCCGGGTAACCCGGTCTGAACGCGCAACGCGTCCAGCGTGCCCCAGCCGATCAGCGCCCCCTGGTGCATCAGACCGATACGGTCGCAATACGCCGCTTCGTCCAGGTAATGGGTCGTGACCAGAATGCTCATGCCGGCCTGGGCGAGGGACCGGATCAGCCACCAGAATCGGTAGCGGGCCAGGGGATCCACGCCTGACGTCGGCTCGTCCAGGAACAGCACCGCTGGCCGGTGAAGAATGGCGCAAGCTAGCGCCAGCCGCTGGCGCTCGGCCCCGGACAGCGCCGCCACCAGCTGCCCCGGGGCCAGCGTCAGTCCTAGCTGCGCGGTCGCTTGCGCGATGGCCTCGCGCGCGTGGTCACCGCCCAGCCCATAGGCGCTGGCAAAGAAAGCGAGATTCTCCTGCGCCGTCAAGTCGAGGTAGAGCGAAAACCGCTGGGACATGTAGCCGACGCGCTGGCGCACCGCCGCGATCTGGCCCGGCAGCGGCAAGCCGGCAACCTGGGCTTGGCCTTCAGTGAACGGCACCAGACCACACAAGCCCCGGATCAGCGTGGTTTTGCCCGCCCCGTTGGGTCCCAGCAGGGCCAGCAATTCTCCCGGTTGGATCGACAGCGATACCCGATCCACGGCCCGGAAGCCCCCGAACACGACCGACACATCGTGCGTCATCAGGCCGAGGCCGGAAGCCGCAAGGGTTACTGGCGCCGTCGGCGCCGGTATGTCGGGCTCAGTGGCCGTGTCATGCAGAACGAATACGTCCTCGAGCACCGGCTCCGCCGGTTGGCTGCCGGGGATGGGCGGCGAGGAGGCGAGCTCACGGGATTGGAAACGCACCCGGTCGGGCAGGACCTGCAGCCCCCTTACGTGGTCCAGGGCACGCAGGGCGGGAAGACTTTGGATGAGGTCGGCACCGCGCACCTCGAATACGCGCCCCGCGGCTTGAGCCCGCAAGCCGGCCGGCGAGTCCAGGGCCAGAGGCTGGCCATCGCGCAACAACAAGACCCGGTCACAACGTTCTGCTTCGTCCATGTAGGACGTGGCCACAATCGTCGCTACGCCGGTCTCGCGATACCGGGCGAGCATGGCCCACAGCTCCCGCCGCGACAGCGGGTCCACGCCCAGGCCCGGTTCGTCCAGAATCAGTAGGTGCGGCGCATGAATCAGATTCGTGCACAGCGACAGCTTTTTGCGCATGCCGCCCGAGAGCTTGCCCGACAGGCGCTCGGTGAACCGCGACAGACCGGCCATGGCCAGCAACTGCGACCGACGCGGCCCGTAATCGGTGTCACTGACGCCACGCAGCCTGGCCGCCAAGCGCAGGTTCTCCTCGACGCTCAGGCGGTCGTACAGAGTGAATCCTTGCGTCATGTAGCCCAAGCCGGCGGCGATACGCTTACTCTCCCGGCGCGAGTCTCTTCCCAGGACAGTACACGCCCCCTCGCTCGGGTCCAGGATGGCCGCAAACATCTGCAGCAACGTCGTCTTGCCGGCGCCATCGGCCCCGACCACGCCCAATGTCTCGCCCGCGGCCAGGCTGATGCTGACCTCCCGCACGGCCCAGCGTGCACCAAACCGGCGACCCAGGCCTTGCGCCACCAGACGGGATTCGGGCTTCACTGCGGCACGCGCAACGGCACAGGCCATGCCGCCTGCGCGTCCCATCGAATCCACGCATCGGCGGGCATGCCCGGCTTGAGCTGTTGCTGGACGTTGTCGATGACTAACGTCACGCCGTAGACCATCTGCGCCCGCTCATCGGGCACGTGGATGTCGCGCGGCGTGAATTGGGCATACGGATCAATCCGCGCGACCGTGGCAGCAAACAGCTGGTCCGGGTAGGCGTCGACCCGCACCCGTGCCGCATGGCCGAGCTTGACCCGGCCCGCGTCGTTGGCCGCCAGATACACCTTGAGTTCGATCCGGCGCAAATCGGCGAGCAAGGCCAGTGGCTGTCCGGGCTGGATCACCTCACCGACCTCAACACCGCGCACCAGGACGGTGGCGTCCTGCGGCGCCTTGACTTCGGTCCGGCTGACATTGGTCTGTGCCAGCCGCACCCGCGACTCGACGCTGCTCACTTGTGCCTGCAGGCTCGACCGCTGTCCCCGCAACCGCCCCAGCTCGCCTTCGGCTTGGTTAACGGCGTCGTTGACGCTGTCCAATTCCCGGGCCGTTGCGACTCGAGTCGTTACCAGCCGCTCGATACGAGCGCGTTGTTGCCGGGCCGTCTCGACGTGATGCCGCCAGGAGGCAATTTGCGCGTCCAGGGCGGCCACGCTCTCTCGCACGGCCCGCGCCTCGTCCTGCACGCCAGTGAGCTGGTCCTGCGTGGTCACCGGATCGATGACCAGCACCACATCCCCAGCCCGGACGGGTTGCCCTTCCACCAACCGTTGCTCCACGACCCGGCCGCCCGTTTCGGCAGCCAGGCGCACTTCGGTTGCCTCCACGTGACCACTGCCGTAGGTAAACCCAGCGGGCAAAGGTGGCATCCGCAGCCATTGGTAGACGAGTGCGGCGCCGCCGGACAGCGCGACCACCGCGAGAAAACTCCATACGATTCGGCGCCCCATTACGTGGCTCTCCCGAGGTAGCCCAAAGCGCGACGGCCCATCACGGACCGCCATGCAGGTTGTCGTACACCATATCGAACCGCTCGACGCGCTCGCCCCAGCGCACATCAATGCGAAAGCGATGGTCGCGACCTTCGGCGATGACGAAGGTGGCCCCGAACGACTGCGTGTCTCCCAAAGCCATCGGCTCCAGCACTTTGGTCGTCGCCTCCCCTCTGGGGGGCGTGTGACGCACCGTTACCGTAGCCTGCGTGATGCGCTGGCCGGACGAGGTATCAAACAGCGCAATGACCAGATGATGAGTACCGGCAGCGAAGCGAACCGTGCCGTGCACGTCCGCAGGCGGTGGATGCGCCGAGAGGACGGCTTGGGACAGCGCGGCAGGGACCACGCCGTAATAGAGCGTGACCCGCTCGTTTTGCATCCGTTGGTCCGTGGGGGCCGCCTGCGCCGCCGCGGCAAGCGCGACGAATGCCGCGCCGACAATGACCCTTCGCAGACGCCGGGCCTGACGATTCACGCACAGGAGCGGGCTCATGCCGTCACCGCCGGCCGCCGCCGGCCCGGAATAAACGCAGGTGTCGCCGCCTGGTAGCGCGCATATGCCTCGCCATATCGCGCCAGGCTGTCGCGCTCCTCGGCTTTGGACAGCCGCCAGTAAGCGATCACCAGAATCGGAAACATTGCCAACGTGATCAGGGTCGGCCACTGCAACAGGAATCCGAACATGATCAGCACGAAGGCTACGTACTGCGGATGGCGGATCCGGGCGTAGGGACCCGTCGCAGCCATTTTGCCCAACCGCTGGGCGCGGTAAAGCACCGCCCAGGCGCTGGAAAGTAACCAGAATCCCCAGACGATGAACACGAAGCTCATGACGTGGAACGGTCCGAAATGCGGATTGGTGCGCCATCCAACGACCATCTCGAACACGTGGCCGGCGTCATGCGATAGCCAATTCACTTCCGGAAAGCGGCTGCTCAGCCACCCCGACAGGAAATACAACGAGAGCGGAAAGCCGTACATCTCCGCGAAGAGCGCCACGATAAATGCCGAATACATGCCGAAGCTGCGCCAGTCGCGGCGGGTCGACGGGGNGTAGAAGGAGTAGG
>JGI26529J51215_1000358_pt1 | contig 44001 bp, 46 predicted proteins | sample ThiBiot_500_biof_FD_51215 | JGI IMG/M metagenome (IMG submission 51215)
TGCCGCCGGCCACGACCAGCAGGACCAACGCGGCAACCGCCGCCACAACACGTTTTGCGATGGTTCGATTCATGGCAGTTGCTCCGGCGGCCTGCTTGTGAGTGGTGCGTCCTGGTTTGGAATCAGATAGGCCAGTTGCGCCCAGGCTGTGCCCCAAGCTGCGAGCGCCTTCGCATACGCCACGCGCGTGTCGATTTCGTCACGGCGCGCCTCCAGCCATGGCTGCAACGAGCCGCCGCCCCGATACGCCGCGAGCGCGGTGCGTGAACGGTCCGTGGCCAACGGCAGCAGCTGGTCGCGATAGGTGTTGACCTGCTTGTCGTCGCCCTGCCACGCGGCAAGGCCCGCGGCGACCGCCTCGCGCTGCGCGCGGCGTGCATCCTCGTGGTCGTCTTTCACCGCATCCCGCTCTGCGTAGCGCGCGCTGATGTCCTGATCCTGTCGGTTGCCGGGAAACAGCGGCAGGCTGACGCCGACTTCGATGCCGATCATGTCCGGAACATGGATACGACTGCCGTACACCAGGCCAACGCTCCAGTTCGGACGTTTGCCGGCCTTGGCCAAGTCGAGCTTCGCCTGCGCCTGGTCCTCGCGTGCTTCCCACCCCAACAACGGGCCCTGTCGATCCAGGTCGTGCAGCAGTTGTGCCGGCGGTGTTGGCAGCATCGAAAAATCCGGTGCCTCGGCCAGCGCGCCATCGGCGCTATGGCCAAGCCATCGCTGCAGCGCGGCACGCGCGGCGGCAATCTCGGCGTCCACCGCGGTGATCCGGTTGTCGAGTTCGACGACAGCGGCACGTGCCGCCAGCACATCGGTCGCGTTACCGGTGCCACCTCGAAGCTTTGCCTTGGCGAGCTGGACCGCAAGGGCGAACTGCTCGTGCAAATCCTGGAGCTGCTCCCGCTCGATTTGCGCGGCCCACAGATGTACCCACGCCCCGGCGGTCGCCTGCTTGACGGCGAGCCGCACCGTGACGACATCGGCGGCCGAAAGCTGCACATCGGAATTGGCGACCGCTTTCTCGGCCGCACGTTTGGCGCCCGAGGGAATTTCCTGCATCAGACCGACGGTGCGCATGGTCATGCTGTCGGCTGCGGCATTGAAAGCCTGCCGGCCGGTCGCGGTGAGGTTGCTGATGCCCGCCGTCAGTTGCGGATCGGGCAAGCGCCCGGCGCGCACGGCGTCGTGCTGGGCAGCTTGTGCGCGCAGCAACTGTGCCTGCACCTGCGGTGCGCGCCCGGCTGCGAGTTGCGTCGCGGCGTCGAGACTCAACGTGGCGTCGTCACTTGTCGCGTGCAACGGCAATGCGATCAGCGCGAACGGAAGGACAGCCAAAAGACGCGACACGCGCACGTGTCGCCACAGCAATAAGGAATACATAAAGATCTCCACACACGACAGGCGCGGCCATGGGTATGGCCACGGTGGATGAACGTGGGGAGGTCTAGATCAGCAGGACGCGGAAACGCAGCGCGGGCGGAATGCCCGATAGTCGCCACTCCGCGGTGTGCTCACGAGCTGCGTATGTGGTCGGCGATGTCGCAAGCACGATCGGTGCCGGCAGCAATGCAGGCAGGGACACCGGTGGCACTGTCGGGGCGTGCGCGTCTTGGGTTGTCAACGCCTGATGCGCACAGTGCGCCGGACACAACGCCGAATTCTGCCGGCCATGCGTCATCGGCATGCCGTCGCAATGCGTGGTCATGCCCACATTCGAGACCGGCATGTCAACGGTCGAGCAGGCATACGACGCCAAGGCGACCTGCTGGAACAGCAGCGACAGCACCGCCAGCAGCACAAGCCGCAAGCGGGTGCGTCGATTGGGGCGAAAGCCACGCGTCATGTGCTTACTCTAGCGCAAACCAGCGTTTTGGGTAGACGACAGCCTTGATGGGTACAGCTTCGATTCGGTTGTGGCAATGAAGTTCCGATGTGACTATCCACAGCCAATGCGTCCCGTCTGTACCGGCGGGCAAGGTACATCGCCCCAAGAACAGAACACGCAGCAGTCGCCGCGCTTGGGCTTCAGCAGCGCACCGCCGTCCGGACATTCCCAGAAGAACTGGCAGGCATCGGTCGGCATGCGTAAGCGTGTTGCCGTCCCGCACTTCGGACAGGTGATCGTGCTGTCGAGCTGCAAGGTTGGTGCTGCCTTGCCCGTTTCCGGTGTTCCATGTGCGCGGGGCATACAGCCATCGCAGGCGGCGTCAGCGGCTTCTGATGCGGGGGCTTGCTTCTGGTGTCTGGTCATCGGGTTTCAACTTCGCCGGGCCGGCGTTTCGATGCCGCGGATTCGGCAACTGCGGCTGCCAGAGCCGACCAGATCCCATACCGCAACGAGGATCATGACAATCAGTCCGGCATAGAACGTTCCCCGTGCAACATTCGCAGGCAAGAAGCCGTGCGTCATCCCGAACACGCCCATCAGGCCGAATGCGCCGATCAGCGCCAGGACAGGGCCGATGGACCCGGTCAAGGCTCGCTGCCACTGGCGGTGTGAAAACCATCCGGCCAAGTTCGCGAGTAAAGCCACGATGGCGAAAATGGGAATCAGGATGCGTACGAACAAACCCTCCCACTGGCCGAGGAAGCCCAGGCCGATGGCGGCACCGATGCTGGCGGCAGCCGGGAAGCAAGCGGCGCAGCCGAAACTGCCCACGACGGTGCCGATGACACCGGCTTTGTCTGCTACGCGCGTGGTGATGGACATGGCCTAGCTCTCCAGAATGACTTCGTTCGGCTCGTGATGCCGGAACGCGCACGGGTAAGCTTATGACCGTACCCAAGTACGGAGTCAACCAGCATGCCGCTTCACGAAAGCGTCCTGACGATTGGAGGGGTGGCCGTGGAGGCAGGCGTGAACGTGGAAACGATCCGCTTCTATCAGCGCAAGGGCCTGATACGAGAACCGGAGCGGCCGCTCGGCGGCATTCGTCGCTACGGATCCGCTGATGTCGACCGGGTGAGGTTCATCAAGTCAGCACAGCGGCTAGGGTTTAGCCTGGAAGAAATCGGGCAGCTGCTGCGCCTCGACGGCGGGATGCAGTGCAGCGCAGCCGCACAACTCGCGTCCCGACATTTGGTCAATGTATATGCGCGGCTCCAGGATTTGAACCGAATCGAAGCGGCGCTCACGAGACTACTCAAACAGTGCGCCCGTCATCGTGGGGAAGTGGCGTGTCCGCTCATCTCAGCACTCCATGCCAACACGAATGAAACCCGGCGTTTGCGCCAAAAGCGTGACGGGACGCATTCTTCGGTCTGAGCGTTGCAGCGTCGTCAGAAGGTGACGTTCCCGGTTGACCGCCAAAACGTGGTCGCCGTAGCTGGGTTCGCGCTTCACGCTACCAGCAGGTCGATCTTGATTCGGCGCGAATTAGTTTTATAATTACAAAACTATGAAAGAGCGTGAAGCCGTACGAGCACTGAACGCCTTGGCCCAGGACAGCCGGCTCGCAGCCTACCGGCTGTTGGTGCAGGCCGGTGATGCCGGTCTGGCTGTGGGCGAGATCGGCGACCGGCTGAAGGTGCCCGCTCCCACCTTGACGGCGCACCTCAACGTGTTGCGCCACGCCGGGCTGGTGCGCGACCAGCGCGAAGGCCGCGTGATCCGCTGCCGCGCCGACTACGCCCAGATGAACGCGCTGCTGGCGTTTCTCACCGAGAACTGTTGCGCGGGTGATGCCCGCACATGCGCACCGGTTGCGGCCTGTGCGCCTTCCGTCCGCAAGAAGCCTACGAGGAGTACCCAGCGATGAAGCGTTTCCATGTACACGTCCGTGTCACCGATCTCAACACCAGCATCGGTTTCTACTCAACCCTGTTCGGCAGCGCGCCCACGGTGCGCAAGCCGGACTACGCGAAGTGGATGCTGGACGACCCGCGCATCAACTTCGCGATTTCCCAACGTGGCGGCACGGCAGGCGTCGACCACCTTGGTCTGCAGGCCGATGAACCCCAAGAACTCGACGAAATCGGCAAGCGCCTGAGCGCGGCAGACGCGGTGGTGCTGGCCGAGAAGGGGACGACCTGCTGCTATGCGCACTCCGACAAGTATTGGGCCGAAGATCCCCAAGGTGTACGTTGGGAAACGTTCCACACGCATGGCGAGGCGACCACATATTCGTCGCCGGCGCACGCGAAGCCTGACGCCGCCTGTTGCGGTGCTGCAGCGGTGGTTGAGGCGAAACAAGGTGCTTGTTGCGGCGGCGGGACGTGCGGATGAGCGCCGTGCCACGCGTGTTGTTCGTCTGCATCGAGAACGCCTGCCGCAGCCAGATGGCGGCAGGCTTCGCGCGCATGCACGGCGCGGGTCATGTTGAAGCGTTCTCCGCAGGTTCCCGACCGGCTGCGTCCATCAATCCGCGTGCGGTCGCCTTCATGGCTGAACGCGGTTGCGATATTTCCGCGCAGGTTCCGCAGGCATTGGACGCGTTCACCGGGCAGGACTTCGATACGGTGGTGACAATGGGTTGCGGCGATGCCTGTCCATGGGTGCCGGCACGCCATCGAGTGGATTGGTCGTTGCCCGACCCGAAATCCCTCCCGGACGACGAATTCCGTAGCGTGCGCGATGACATTGAACGGCGCGTGCGGCAATTGCTGGCCCAGTGGGGCGTACCCGCATGAAAGCCGTCGTCGGTGTAGGGGTGTCCAGCCACCGGCCAGGCTGCGAATATGGCATGAGGGCGGCTCCCCGCCCGCATTGCAACCGTTTGCCGCTGCGCTGAACAAGGGATCATCGTATGTGGCTGGCACTGGCCATTTTCGTGGTCACTTTGACCTTGGTGATCTGGCAGCCCAAGGGGCTCGGCATCGGCTGGAGTGCGCTCGGTGGCGCTGTGGTCGCGCTGCTGCTGGGTGTCGTGAGTTGGGCCGATGTCGGCGTGGTGTGGCACATCGTGTGGGATGCCACGTTCACCTTCGTCGCCCTCATCGTCATTTCCCTCATTCTGGATGAAGCCGGATTCTTCGCCTGGGCCGCATTGCACGTCGCACGTTGGGGGAACGGTCGCGGACGCGTGCTCTTCCCGCTGATTGTGGTCTTGGGCGCGGTGATTGCTGCGCTTTTTGCCAACGATGGCGCGGCGCTGCTGCTGACGCCGATCGTGATCGCCATCCTGGTGCGGCTCGACTTCACTGCCGGCGCTACATTTGCCTTCATCATCGCGACCGGTTTCGTGGCCGATACAACCAGTCTGCCGCTCATCACGTCCAACCTCGTCAACATCGTCACCGCGAATTATTTCCAGATTGGCTTCGGCCAGTACGCGGCCGTGATGGTGCCGGTCGACATGGTCTCGCTGGCGGCCGTTCTCATGGTGCTCTGGATGGCGTTCCGGCACCGCATCCCAAAGTCCTATTCCATTGCAAAACTGGAGCCACCCCGATCCGCCATCAAGGACTTGTTGGTCTTTCGCGCGGCCTTCCCGCTGCTCGCGGTGCTGCTCGTTGCGTATTTCGTCACGGCGCCGTTCGGCGTTCCGGTGTCCTTCGTCACCGGTGCGGCGGCGCTGATACTGGTGGCGATTGCCGGCCGCTGGTGGCGAAGTGGCCGCGGTGCGGTAGTGTCGGTAGGTTCGGTACTGCGGCACGCGCCGTGGCAAATCGTGCTGTTCTCACTCGGCATGTATGTGGTCGTCTACGGGCTGGGCAACGCCGGCCTGACCGCGCTGGGAGCTGGCGCGCTGCAGTGGTTAGCCGAGCGAGGCAATTTTGTTGCCACGATCGGCACGGGTTTTCTCTCTGCCGCAGTCGCCTCGGTGATGAACAACATGCCGTCCACCCTTGTCGGGGCACTAGCCATCGACCACGCGCAGGTACCTGCGGTGACCCGCGCGTTGATGATCCACGCCAGCGTGATTGGCAACGACCTCGGTCCGAAGTTCACCCCGATCGGCAGCCTGGCCACATTGCTGTGGTTGCACGTCTTGGCCCGCAAGGGCCACAAGATCGGCTGGGGGCAGTACATGAAAATCGGTCTCTTGATCACCCCGCCGGTGTTACTGGCGGCGCTCGTCGCACTGTTTTTTTGGTTGCCACTCGTTCCCACTTCTGGCGTTTAGTGCTGTGACGCCTCACTGAAGGCGTGCGTTGTGCTTTCATGCCGCGCATCTTCTTCCGCATGCAAGTAGATCGATGTGGTAGCGATTGAGCTATGCCGTAGATTGTGTTGGATGTGATGCAGTGGATTGCCGGCCTCGGCCTGGTGCGTCGCTGCGGTATGGCGTAACCAATGGGTCGACACCCGTCGCAACCGCGCAGCACGCGTCGAATCCGTCGGCGCCAAGACGTCCGCCACACGCCCCAAGGTGTCCTTGACCACCAGATAAACCCCTGTCGCGGTCAGCGGGGTGGTGTGGCCGGCGATGCCGAGGATCAACGGTCGCTCGCTGTCGCTGACCGGTGCAGCCGGCAAGCCATGAAACGTTCGATACCGTGCAAACTCCGCCATCAAGGCGTCGCTGACCGGCACGTCACCTTCCACGCCGCCTTTACCGGTCACGTGCAGCCACCACCGGCCGCGTCGATGCAAGAAGTCGCGTTCGCAGGCCTGCGCCGCTTCCGAGGCGCGCAAGGCGGTTTCGTAGAGAAAGCGCAGCACCCACCGCGCACGTTCGTAGCGCTGCTGCTCACGCGAATGAGTTCGCGGCCACTGCTCCACCAAGGCAAGCACGTCCTGCCACAGTGCGCGATCCAAGTAACGCTCGATGACCCGGTGGGCGCGACGAGCACCACGTCCGTGGGGGTGTAGCGCGAACGGCGAACCGGCTAGATAGCCGGCACGCACGAGGTAATTGAACAGGCCGGCCAAGATGCCCAACGCTTGTCGCCGGCTGCGTTCCGACAACGGTCCCGCGAAAAGTCGCCGATGCGCACCATGCCGAGCCGCGGCTTCATCACACCACATCGGCAGTGGCGCAGCTAAGAAGGCCTCGTAAGCCAAGACATCCTCGCGCGTCAGACTGGAGACCGCTTTGCCGCGGACCTGGGTCGCCCAGAGCAGGAGTCGTTCGGCTTCCTTACGGTAGCTGCGGAAGGTGTTCGGCGAGTCGCGGTATTCGGCCAGCCACAAGCCAATGGCGGCAACATCGTCGTCCGCAGCGATCTGCCGGGTGACGCCGGCGACAGCGCGATTGGTACCCGACGTCCCCGACAGTGCTGCGGGAAGGGTCTTGGGCACGACGGCCGTCAGGGCTTGGGCGTCCACGAGCTCTCCAGTGTTGCGGCTGCGCAAAACCGGAGCGTACACCAAAATTACTTTTGATTATGGGAGTTATCGTAAGTTTTCAAGATAAATAATTATACATATAACGTAATACAGTGATATATTCTAGTTGTACCCGCCGAAATCGACCTTCCCAGCGACTGGAATTTGCCCATGAGCCGCGTTAGCGACACCCGCCAGCGTACTCGCGAAGCCGCCGCGGCCCTGGTGGCCGAGGGCAAACGACCGCACGAACTCACCGTCGATCTGATCTACGCCGCCATCCGACAGGGCAGCCGAACCACCATCAACGACGAACTGAAGCTGTGGAAAGACGAGCGGACCAAAGCCGATGCGCTCGGCACTGATCTACCGCCGGCGATCGCCGACGCGATGCGTTCGCTGTGGGTGGCGGCGGTGGAACAAGGTGAGCAGGTCTTCGGCGAGCAACGACAAGCACTGGAATCCGATTTGGCGACGCTACAACGCACACACGATGTCGTCGTCGTCGAACGAGATGCAGCGCTGTCCACTGTCCAGCAACTGCAACAGGAGATCGAGCGGCTCAGGGAGCAAAACGCCCAAGTGCAATTGCAACTCAGCCAAGAATCCGAGGCCAAGCGTAATGCACTGGGCCAGATCCAGGCCCTGCAACGCGAAATCGCCACGGTTCGTGCCGACATGACGCAACAGTTGGAGGAGGCGCGAGACGTTCAGCAGCGGCTGACTTCGGAGTTCCAGTCCACAATCGCGGCCCGGGATACGGCCTTTCAATCCGAGCGAGATAAGGCGAACGAACGTGTGGAAGTGGCCCAAACTCGCATGCTGCAAGAAACCGATGCGGCACGCGAAGGGCTGCGACAGGCCGAACAGCAGCTTGCCAAGGCCCGGAAACGCAATGAAGAGCAGCAAGCGAACCTCACGGAACTCCGCCTCGAAGTTGCGCACCATCAACGCGAACTGGCCAAAAGCGAGACTCAAGTGAAATCCTTGGCCGACGTCAAAATTGAACGCGATAAATTGACGCTTGAACTCGCCACGTTGCACGGACAGTTGGCAGGAATGACCAAGGCCGTCCAGTCCGCCGAAGCCAGGGCGATAGCCGCTGAGTCTCGGCTGGCTGCAGCGCAAACGCCCGCTCGGAAACGGCGACGTACCGGTTGAGGTATGCCCAAATTTTGCCTGTATCCGGGGCCGTTTTTATCCGCCAAGCCGTTGATGCAACGAACAAATTCAACTTCTATAGGGCATTTTTACATGTATCTCGGCTGCACCCCCAGTACGCCGGGCGAACGCGCGAACAGTTGCGTCAGGTTGTTGCCGACGATCGTGGGCTGCAGGTCGAGGTGCGTGACCGTGGTTTTCCTGGTCACGGTGATCTCGGTGCCCGACACCTCGGACATCTGGTGCTTCAGCTTGGCCGCGACGTACTTGCGCCAGTCGTAAGGCTTCTTTTCCTTGACGTCGATGGTCGGAAGCGTTTGCGTGGATTGGCCGGTCTGTTGCGATGCCGGCTGCGCCGCAGGAACGTCGGGTTGCCCGGCGGCTGCGAACGGTGCACACAGGACGATGGACACGGCAAACGGCAACGTGGCTGGGTGCAGCAATCGCATCGGGACTCCATGGGTTGTGTTGATTGAGACAAGAGGGGTACGGCGCGGCGAGGGAGGTCTGGCCAAACCCGCATCGGGCTTGGCCAGCATTGCCCTTGATTGATGCAAATGCCTATTGTGTAAAATTGTGGATTCACACCCCAAGGGCTCACGTGAGCCCCAGCCCAGTGCATCGCGGGCTGGTCATTGCTCTTCCTGATCCCGATTGGTGGTAATCGAGGTAGTGACAGGGAAGCTACGGTGAGCCGCCATGTAGTATGTAACACCTTGGCTACAATGGTATTTTAGAATCAGTTACCGCTAACATGCGCTTTCCGGTCGATCCACCCGAAAGGATCATCCATGAAGCGAAATTGGAGCGAGCCAGAGCTCGACGAGACATGGCTGCTGTCGCCCTCGGAGCTGGCGACGCTGACGAAGAAAACCGCTGCGAACCGCCTCGGGTTTGCACTCCAGCTCAAAACGCTTCCCTTCGAAGGCCGATTTTTTAGCACGGCCGGTGAACTATCACCAATTGTTGTCCGTTTTGTCGCCGAGCAAATCGGCGTGCCCGCCAGAATGCTTAGCGACTATGCAACTGACGGGCGCAGCGCGGAGCGCGACCGAGCGGACATCCGCAAGCATTTGGGGTGGCGTCAGGCGACGGAAAAAGATAACGCGGACATGTCGTCGTGGCTGCGTAGTGAGGTCCTTTCGGGTGCGCCAGAACCCAAGCACCTGAACGATATTGCGATCAATTGGTACCGCGAGCGCCGCATCGAAACCCCTGCCCGTATCAATTGCGACCGCTTCATCCGTGCAGCCGTGAGCGCGTTCGACAACGAGCTGTACGCATCGATAGCGACACATCTCTCTCCGGATACACGTCAGTCGATCGACGCGCTGCTGACCTTGTCAGAAAAAGGCGATGACGACAATGCAGGGAGCGATGATGCTCTGTCGCTCTCGACGCTCAAAGCGGACCCCGGGCGCCCGGGTGTCGATAGCATTGCGAAGGAGATTCAGAAACTTCAGGGCATCGATCGGCTGCGCCTGCCGCCTGGACTTTTGGATCACGTCACACCGAAGATCATCGACCGGTTTTGTCGGCGGGTGGCGACGGAGCCGCCGAGCGAGCTGCGACTGCGTGTCGAGCCTGTGCGGTACACCTTGGCGGCGGCTTATTGTTGGCAACGCCGCCGCCAGGTAATCGATGGCTTGGTGGATCTGTTTATTCAGACCGTACACCACATCGGCGTCCGAGCAGAGAACAAAGTCGAACGACAACTGCTCAATGACTTCCGGCGCGTACGAGGCAAGGCAACCGTCCTCTTCAAACTTGCTGAGGCTGCCGTAGAACACCCGCAAGGTGTAATCCGGGACGTTTTGTTTCCTGTAGTCGGTGAACAGACATTGCGCGATTTGGTCAAGGAGTACAAGTCCAACGGGCCGCTGTTCAACACGGTCGTACACACCATCATGCGAGCGTCTTACAGCAACCACTACCGGCGCGCCCTGCCCGAATTACTCGACGCCCTTACGTTTCGCTGCAACAACGAAGCGTATCGCCCTGTGATGCGCGCTTTGGAGGTGGTACAGGCAACCCGCCATCAGCGATCGCAATATCACGCGCTGACTAACGATATTCCAGTCGACGGGGTGATCAAACCGAAGTGGCTCGACATCGTGATCGAAGCGGACGCGAAGGGCCACCGCCGCATCAACCGTATCAACTACGAAATCTGTGTCCTGCAGGCCTTGCGTGAAGGCCTGCGCAGCAAGGAAATCTGGGTCGAAGGCGCCGATCGCTATCGCAACCCAGACGAAGACTTGCCTGGGGATTTCCGGGAGCAACGTGCGGCGTATTACGCCGCATTGAATCTCACTGACGATCCGAAGCCCTACATCGAGAAATTAAAAAAAGCGATGTTCGATGGCTTGCGTGCCTTGGATGCAGGGATGCCTAGCAACGCCAGGGTTCGCGTGTTGCAACGTGGTCCGCACCGACTCAGCGTTAGCCCACTTGATGAGCAGCCCGAGCCGACAAACCTGGCCGCGCTCAAGGCAGAGATCCTCGATCGATGGGCCGGGACGGGTTTGTTGGACGTCTTCAAAGAAGCCGAGTTGCGGATTGGCTTCACGGCGGCCTTTCCGACGACAGCTTCACGCGCTGCCATTGACCCCGATGAGCTTCGCCGAAGGTTGTTGCTGTGTTTGTATGGTCTCGGAACCAATGCGGGCCTTCGCCGGATTCTGACGAGCGACATGGGCGCTACGTACAAGGAGCTGTTGTACACCAAGCGCCGTTTCGTTCTCAAAGCATCATTGCGCAATGCCATTGCGCAGGTCGTCAATGCCACCTTCGAAGCCCGCCAATCTGACGTGTGGGGCGAAGGCACGACAGCATGCGCATCCGACTCCAAGAAATTCGGGGCTTGGGATCAGAACCTCATGACCGAGTGGCACATTCGTTACGGTGGTCGTGGCGTGATGATCTATTGGCACGTGGAAAAGCGGTCAACCTGCATCCACTCGCAACTGAAGCGGTGCTCGTCATCGGAAGTCGCAGCCATGATTGAGGGCGTGCTTCGCCACTGTACGGACATGACGGTGGAGAAGAACTACGTCGATACGCATGGTCAAAGCGAGGTAGCGTTCGCGTTCTGCAGCCTACTTGGATTTCAACTGATGCCACGGCTCAAGGGGATTCATAGGCAGAAATTGTACCTGCCCGAAACCGGTTGCGGCGATCAATTTCTGAACTTGGGGCCAATCCTGACCAAGCCGATCAACTGGAGTTTGATCGAGCAGCAGTACGACGAGATGGTGAAGTTCGCGACGGCGCTTCGATTAGGTACGGCCGATTCCGAGTCGATTCTGCGCCGGTTTACTCGCAATGTTCCGCAGCATCCAACCTACGCGGCGCTCGCGGAACTGGGGCGTGCCGTGAAAACCATCTTCTTGTGCGATTACCTTCGCGACGAAGCGGTGCGTCGGGAAATCCATGAGGGATTGAACGTCGTGGAAAACTGGAACTCTGCCAACGGATTCATCTTCTACGGCAAAGGCGGCGAAGTCGCTACGAACCGCTTGGAGGACCAGGAGCTTTCCGTGCTGTCGCTACACTTGCTGCAGCAGTGCTTGGTCTATGTCAATACGCTCATGATCCAGAACGTTCTGGCGGACAAACGTTGGCAACATCGCATGACCGCGGTGGATCTCCGGGCGCTGTGCCCTTTGATTTACGCGCATATCAACCCCTATGGGCGATTCGACTTGGACATGAACACCCGGTTGGATATTGACGAGGCGCAAGCGGCCTGAACAAATGGTTTGGCACCAAGGGGATCCATATGCAGGAAATGCTTCTATCCGTCTATACGTGCTCATCGCGCGGCGGAATCTTTTCCGAAAACTTTGGACTGTGCTCGCCAAAGTTCCGGCGTGATATTCGAAGCCGCCAAGTAAAGCGGTAGCCGATGATCTCCGAACATCCTGCGGAGACGCTTGAGATCCCGTCCCATGAACAGCCACAAGTGCTCTCGGTCAAACTGAAACCTCGATCGGAACGGAAACGTCGGTGCGTCGTTTTTGCTGCCTTCCAGCAAATCGAAGCCGTCGAGAATCAGGAGCGTCGGCCAAGGATGCTTGTCGTCGTTCGTGCGGTCGTTGATGTCTCGCAACCGCGCCGTAATGCTATCGAGTCGCGCCGCGGGAGCTGGCCTTAGATCGACGACCTCCGTCTTTACCCGCCGCTTGCTTGCGGCTCTTGCAATCGCGAAGCGACAACGGTCTGCGCATTCATCGTTTGGGCCCGCCAAGTACGCCGGCGAGCGTAGGCTTGGAAAGAGCCTGTGCACGAATGCTGCAGCAACTTGATCTGCGAGTTCCCGGACCGATGGAGCATCATCTCCCATAGCTCGCACACTCTGTATACGTTATCGATAAGGCGCTGGTACTGAATCACTACCCCGCAACATTGCGCGCACGCGCCGTCTCGTCACTTTGGCGGTACGCTTGCGGTTGCCAGTTTGCGCATCGCTGCTGCGACTGAGCAATGACCAAGTCTGGCGTCAGTTGAATTTGGATATTGGCATCGGTGGGCCCGGGCGCCGCCGGTACACCGGCTTTAGCCCAAGATTGCGAATCCACTTAGGCTTGGCGCCATTGCAATCAAAATGAACCAGGTCCACGGGTTGGTTGAGCGCGTCGATTGTTCGATGGAGTGCAGTGGCAACGGCACGGGCCTCGCGCTCCGCGCTTTCAGGATGGCCACCTAGTGCGATGACTACGCTGTCCGGCAAATTAGGCTCTCGCCACTTCAGTCCGGCGATATAGGCAATCTCGATTCCCCGAATTTCCGGCAGCGACTTCTTCAGGGCCTTCGTCAGCGGTTGCGGTAGCTTTTTCAGCTTGTAGCACCGCGTCCCGTTTTCCACAAACTGATCTTTCGAAACCGGTGCGACGGTACCGCTAGCGAGCAGCTCGTTGATTTCTTCCGGATACAGTGTGCATCGCGCATCGTTCGGGTTGAGCATCAAGATTGCGCCGCGGGTGATTTCGAACAAAGTTCGGCCGATCAGCGGGACAATGCGGACATTGCCTCGTGCTGCGAACTCGGCTTTCGCCGCATCGGTGAACACAGGTACCACCAGCTCGCCATCGTCCGGACTCTTGAACATCACCAAGCGCAATCGCTCTGATACGTCATTGAGCGGCGCGTGCGCGTAAACGGTGGCATCCAGCAACGCTCGAAAGAATTCAGGCTCCTTCCGAAAATCTTGGATGGATTGCTCCATCAATTCATCAAATGAGTCGGGCGCATTCATTGCCAACCTCGTGGCCGCTCGGCTTGCGTCGGCATCTGCTTTGCTCGCTCAGTACGTCGCGCAACGCGTTGGTCAGGTGTGCCGGCGAAATGACGGGTACCGGGAATCCAGCATCGGCTGGTAACGCTCCAAGAATTCGTCCATGCAGCCTCGATAGCGCAGTACCTCTCCTGGCAGCGAGATATTCAAGGTCTTGGCCAGCAGAGTCGCAATCGTCATCTGCTGCGGGGATGGTGGCTGAAGATCGGTGTCCAGCATGTTGGTGATTTCCCCGACCAGCCGCCATGCGAAGCCGGAGGCGCCGCCTTGGATCAGGCACCGCTCGATCTGCATCCCGATCGCCTCCGTGATGGCGGGTATGCCGGGCAGATCGAGGGATAAATCCAGATCGTCATAGACAAGGCGCACGCCCATGATTCCGCCACCGTATTACCCATATATATAGACTACATCTAAGGGCGTGGCTGTAAAAGTGGCGGCTGCGTACGGTCACTGCCATGAATACGGTGACCTTGCAAGCCAAACTCGGAGCCGCCATGCGGCGCCGACGCCTCGCCTCCCAGTACAGCCAGGATTCGTTTGCCGATGCGATCGGCATGCACCGTGCGTACTACTCGTCGATCGAACGCGGGGAGCGGAACCTGACGCTTGCGACGGTCAAGCGTGTAGCGGACGGCCTTGACTGCAAGATTTCCGATCTCATGCAGGACGCCGGGCTTTGATGGTTGGCAGGCCGAGTGCGCACGACCGGCAAAGTTCGAAGCTATTCCGGGATCTCTCGCTTAAAGTCGATGGGAACGATCTCGCAATCGAGGTCGAGGGTTTAGTCGCCGGATTGAGGCGCAGGCAGTCGCGGTACAGGTGCCGCCGGGGCTTCCGTCAGGCCCCGCTCGATGCGCTGCTGCGCAAAGGGATCGTCGGCGTCGAGGTACCGCATCGCCGATTTCACGTCGCGCCAGCCCACGTATTCCATCAGCGCCTTGATGTCCCAGCCATTCGCGTTGGCCCAGTTGGCAAAGCCGCGCCGAAGGGAATGGCTACTGTAGGCTTGCGCATCGGCAACGCCCGCCGACCGAAACAGCCGGCGCAACAGCGGGACCAGACTGTTCGCGTGCAAGGGCCCCTCGGCGACGTGCCCCCAGTGGTCGATTCGGCGGAACAGCGGGCCTTGAGTCAACTTCGCAGCCTCGAGCCACTGTGCCGTTGCGGTGACCGGACACCAGCGCGAGAGCGCAGGCACCTTGTAGGTCGTACCGATGTTCTGACGATCGCCTTTGCTCTGCGGCAGGAAACAGGTCATGCCTTGGGCGGGGACCAGCCGCAAGTTTTCGACATGCAGGTGGACCAATTCGTCACCACGGAACCCACGCCAGAACCCCAACAGCACCAGGGCCCGGTCACGCAAGCAGCGTAGTTCTCTGCCGCGGTCGGCGCGGGTTCGGGCTGCGGCCAATGCGCCATCCAGCCAATCCGCGATCTGCGCCAATACAACGAGCTGCAGTGGCTTGGCTTGCTTTTCGATCGCGCGGTGCAGGGTTTGAATGCCCTTCAGCACCTTGCGCACGTGAGCGCTTCGGGTCGGATCCACGAAGCCATGTTCATGATGCCAATGTGCCAGCGCTGCCAAACGTTGCTTCAGTGTATTGATGGCGTAGTCATTGGCATTCTCGGCCAGATAACGCGCCACGCCATCCGGAGTGGCCGGCAAATGGCCACCCCATTCGACCTCAAAGTGACGCAGTGCCGCGTCGTAACTGCGACGAGTGTTCTTGCGCTCCGACGCTTCAAGGTAGTGTTCGACCGTGGCCATGAATGTTCAGATGAACGCAGGTGCGGTCACGCTCCTACCAGGACAGGTTATTCGGTGTCGTTTTCATCAACCGCTTTATCCGTGCTCGTTTGCAAAAGGCATGGTCGCAGCGAAGTATCGTACCAAGTGCTCCTCGGTCGTACCATCGAGCAGGATTAAATCGACGATAGCCGCAAGCACATCATGGTGGGCTGCACCGCCTAAGACACGGATTCGATGAACACCAGCCTTGATCCCAAGTTGTAGATCGGGCGGGGCGAGACTATGCTGTTTGTCATGCGCCGTTCGCTTCACCCCCGCTCACGCATTTTCCGCAGCCTGCTGGTGCTGGCGTTGCTCGCGTGGACGGCGCTGGCGTTCAATGCGTTTGGCCAGCCTCTCGCCATGATTGATAGCGGCGCGACTACTACGCAGGCGGCCACGGCGATGGATGGGGCCGCCGGAACGCACTGCGACGGCATGCCGATGGGGCACGTGTCGCCGTCTTCGCATCCCGCGCCCGCGCATCCGGCCGGCGATGGCCATGGCTGCTGCCAGCACGGCAGTTGCAACTGCGCGTCGCTGTGCACCAGCATCGTCGACGTGCCCTATCTCGATATGGCTTGGGCACCGCTGCACGCGCCGGTGCTGGTACCCGTCCACGTGGCACCGGCGCTGACGCAAGCCGCGCCGCCCCTCCGACCACCCATCGTCTGACTCCCGATCGCGGCGCTTGGCGCCGCTCGTCGCGTTTGCCTGTGAGCGCTGCTCGCATCAAACGCGCATCTTGATCGCATGCGGCGCGCCATCGCGCCGTTCGGGAGTTCAACATGGAAGATCGCAAACCCTTACCGGGCCTGACGCTGCCCGGATTTTCGCGCCGCCGCTTCGTGCAGGGGCTGGCGCTTGGAGGCGCCGCTGCCGCCTTGGGCGCGTGGCCGAAGCTGTCGTGGGCATCGACCGCTCCAGGTCAACCCAACGTCTTGTCCGGCACCGAATTCAATCTCGACATCGCACCCACGCCGGCCAACTTTACCGGCCATCCCACTGTCGCGCACACCATCAACGGCCAGTTGCCCGGGCCGATTCTGCGCTGGCGCGAAGGCACGACTGTCACGTTGCGCGTCACCAATCGTCTGCCTGTGCAGAGTTCGATCCACTGGCACGGCATCATCGTGCCGGCCGACATGGACGGCGTGCCTGGCATCAGCTTCCCCGGTATCGCGCCGGGTGAAACGTTCGTCTACCGCTTTCCGGTGAAGCAAAGCGGTACCTACTGGTACCACAGTCATTCGCATTTTCAGGAGCAGAACGGACCGTATGGTCCCTTGGTGATCGAGCCGGCCGGTCCCGAGCGCAACCCGACCGAACGGGATTACGTGGTGATGCTGAACGACTGGACCGATGTCGATCCAGCGCGCATCTTCGCGATCCTCAAGAAGCAAAGCGATTACTTCAACTTCAACGAACTCACGCTGCCCGATTTCCTGCGCGACACCTCAATGCTGGGCCTGCGCGGTGCGCTGCAGGTTCGCGCAATGTGGAACCAGATGCGCATGAGCCCGCGCGATGCGATCGATGTCAGTGGCTTCACCTATACCTATCTGATGAACGGCGCGACGCCCGCCGGCAACTGGACGGGTCTATTCAAGCCGGGCGAGCGGGTGCGGCTGCGTTTCATCAACGGCTCGGCCAACAGCTACTTCGATGTGCGCATTCCCGGCCTGAAGATGATCGTGATCTCGGCCGACGGCCAGGACGTGCATCCCGTGACGGTGGACGAGTTCCGGATTGCGGTCGCCGAAACGTACGACGTGATCGTGCAACCGCAGGAAGACCACGCCTACACGATCTTCGCGCAATCGATCGACCGGAGCGGCTACGCACGCGGCACCCTCGCCACACGCACCGGCATGGAAGCCGAGGTGCCGATCATGGATGCGGTGCCCACGCTGACGATGGTGGACATGATGGGCGCGATGGCGCAGGGACATGGCATGTCGAACATGCAAGGCATGGATCACGGTTCCATGTCCGGAATGGATATGTCGACCATGCAAGGCAAGCATCAGGGTGCCATGCCCGGCATGAGCCTTGATCCCGCTGGCATGAAGAAGGCGCACCACGCCCGCACCGAATACAACAATCCGGGCGTGGACATGCACGTGGATTGGCCGCGTACAGACCTCAACGATCCAGGTGTGGGATTGCGCGACAACGGCCGCCGCGTGCTGACCTACGCCGATCTGCATTCCGTGGAGGGTCCGCTCGATCCGCGCGAACCGGATCGCGAGATCGAGATGCACCTGACAGGCAACATGCAGCGTTTCGTGTGGTCGTTCGATGGCGTGGTGTTCTCCGATGCCAAACCGGTGCACTTCAAGTTCAACGAGCGGCTGCGTATCGTGCTGTGCAACGACACCATGATGAATCACCCCATTCACCTGCACGGAATCTTCAGCGAACTGGAGAATCCTCAAGGAAAGGTGATCGCGCGCAAGCACACCATCAACGTGCAACCCGCGCAGCGCGTGACCTATGCCGTGACCGCCGACAACCCCGGCCGCTGGGCCTACCACTGTCATCTGCTCTACCACATGGAAGCGGGCATGTTCCGCGAGGTGGTGACGGCATGAACACGAAAACGATTCTCGGAGTGAACCTTCTCGCATTTGCGGTCAGCGCCATGATGGCGCTGCCGGCCGCGGCCCAGCAGGACGCGATGCAGGGCATGCAGATGCCCGCACCAGCATCGAGCACCGCTCCGCCGGCCTCCGCTTCCAGCAGTGGCGCCATGCGAGACATGGGGATGCACGGAATGGACATGCCCTCCATGCACGACATGCAAATGCCCCAGCAGAAGCCCGCGACGAAACCAGCCGAGCACTCGCAGCACGGCGCGCACGCTCCGTCCCCGGCGCCTGCGACATCGACGCAAGCCATGCCCGGTATGCAGATGCCGATGCGGCCCTCGCAGCCGGCTGAAATGCAGCACCTGCACTTCGGCAACATGATCGGCGTGCGACCGAAACCCGGCGGCCTTGCCGAAGGGATGCAGGGCATGAACATTTCCTCGATGGAAGGCATGGACATGTCTTCGATGCAGGGCGGCAACGCACCGCCAGATGCGCGCAGCCCGGACTATTCGGACGGCTACCGCTACACCGACATGCCCGGCATGGCGATGTCCGACCACGCCAAGCTCGCCATGCTGATGATCGACCAGCTCGAATATGGCCACGACAACCACGGCAACAACGCCGTGTTTCTCGACGGGCAATTCTGGTACGGCGAGGACTTCAACAAGCTCTGGCTGAAGTTCGAGGGTGAACAGATGCACGGCAAGCTCGAAGACCTGCGTACCGAGGCACTGTGGAACCACGCCATCAGCACCTACTGGGGCACGCAACTCGGGGTACGCCACGATTTCGGCGAAGGACCGGGCCGCACTTGGGCCGCCTTCGGTGTCGAGGGGCTGGCGCCTTACTGGTTCGAGACGGAAGCGACGGTGTACGTCGGCCAGAACGGCCGTACCGCGGCGCGTGTGCAGCTCGAATACGAGGAACTGCTGACCCAGCGCCTGGTGCTGCAACCGAAGTTCGAAGTGAACCTGTACGGCAAGGACGATCCCGCGCGCGGCATCGGCTCGGGACTCTCGGATGCGGAACTGGGTTTGCGCCTGCGTTACGAGTTCAAGCGCGAATTCGCGCCTTACGTCGGCGTGGTCTGGCGGCAACGCTTCGGCCCCACCGCCGATCTCTATCGCGCACAAGGCGAACCCGCGAGCGACCTGCAATTCGTCGCCGGCTTCCATTTCTGGTTCTGAAGGGGAACCCTCCACATGAAAAAGACCACCGAGTACCTCATCGTCATCGTCGTGTTGGCGGTGGTGATTGCGATTGGCGCTGCCATCTGGGCCTGGTCGGGCCTCTACAACATCGGCGCCGACGATCACCACTGGAAAGTCACCTACAACGCGCTGCAAACGGTGCGTGACCGCTCCATCCACGTACGCTCGAAAGACATCAAGATTCCGAGTCTGGACGATCCGCAACTGATCCTGAAAGGCGCGGGCCAGTACGCCGCCATGTGCACGGGCTGCCACTTGCGGCCCGGCATGGAGGATTCGGAACTGCGCAAGGGCATGTATCCGCAGCCACCCGATCTTTCGAAGGTGCACGTCGATCCGCAGGATGCCTTCTGGGTGATCAAGCATGGCATCAAGATGAGCGCGATGCCGGCTTGGGGCCTTGATGGCAGCCATGACGATCAGACCATCTGGAGCATGGTCGCATTCCTGGAAAAACTGCCGGGTATGACACCAGAGCAGTACAAGGCAATCGTTGCCAAGGCGCCGCCGGATGAAGACATGGACATGGACGAAGACGGCGGACACAGCCATTCACATGGCAGCGAAGCGGCGCACCAGGACCAGCACGAAGGCAGCGCAACGCCGGGTATGGCGATGTCTGCGTCGATGTCCGGCATGGACATGCCTGGCGCCGCGCCATCCGACCTCGAATTGAAGGCTGGCGGCTCGCCGCAAGCCGAAGCCACAGCGCAGGCTTTCCAGGCTGCGCTCGACAACGGCAATCGCGATGCGGCATTGGCGTTGTTGGCCGACAACGCAAGCATCAGTGAGGGCGGATCGACCCAGAGCCGTGCCGACTATGCCTCGCACCACCTGGGCGAAGACATCGCCTTTCTCAAGAATGCGCAAGTCAAACGGTTGTCGCGTGTGTCCGCGGCATCGGGCGATCGCGCGCAGGTGGTCACCGAAAGCGAGATCCGGCCCACTTCCAAAGGCAGGCCCGTCACGCTGCGCAGCCACGAAATGATGCAGCTCCAACGCACGAACGGTGCCTGGAAGATCGTTTCGATCGACTGGAGCTCAAAAGCGAACCCGCCAAGCCGTGACGGCAGCCAGTGATCACGCACCCTTCAAACGCAAAGAGGAGAAGCCCATCATGAAACATCGCAATTCCATTCTGGTCGCCACCCTTGTCGTCGCCGCTACGGCCCTGCCTTCGATGGCGCAACAATCGTCGGGCATGCAAGACATGCCCATGCAGAACATGCCGATGCACAACATGCCCATGAAAGACATGATGCAGTCGGCCAATGCCGAAGGGGTTGGTGTCGTGCAGGCCGTTAACCCGGATCAGGGAACCATCACGGTCAAGCATCAGGCGATCGAATCGATACACTGGCCCGCGATGACCATGACCTTCAAGGCCGCCAAACCGGAGCTGCTGAAAGGCGTGGAAGTCGGCGAACACATTCGCTTTGGACTGCATACCCAAGGCATGCACGGCACGGTGACCTGGATCAAGCCGGTTTCGCCGTGACCGCCGCTACGTCCATTCCGTTCGATAAGGGGCGGCGATGCAGGCGCGCCGCGTTTCGCCTGCTTCAAGGAAGAGGAAAACAGCCATGACTCACCATACAGCGGAGCACCGCTCGCAAGCGATGAATCAGTGCATCGAGGACTGCATCCAATGCGAGCGCGTTTGCCTCGAAACTACCAACTACTGCCTCGGTGAAGGCGGAGACCACGCCGACGCCGCTCACATCGCGTTGCTGACCGCGTGTGCAGACATTTGCGGGACCAGTGCGCGCACGATGCTGCGGGGCGCTGCGGTCCATACCGCGGTCTGCAGGGCCTGTGCAGAGGTCTGCCGCGAATGCGCGGCATCGTGCGATGGATTCGATGATGCCGAGATGGAACGCTGCGTCCAGGCGTGCCGGCGTTGTGCCGAAAGCTGCGACGCGATGTCAGCCCGATAGTCTGCTCTGGAGGTGCTCGGCGTCTCTTGGCGCCGGGCAGCCGATGTAGAGGGTAAACCCGGATTCGGCAAAAATTTGGACATTTGAATCGTAAGTATCTGTAATGCATAAACTTACAGTCTGCGGCTCAGCGCATCACTTGTTTCCACGGACGCAATCCAAGAACGTTCAATTCTGGCGCCGTTTGGCATGATCCGTGTGCGCGTCGGAATCTTCCGGTAATCGTAAGCGCGTCTTGCCGGCGCGCCCGACCCGCCGTGCGGCGGACTTGCCGCGTCCGGCGCTCGGCAGTTTGAGCTTCAGGGCTTCGGCCACGCCCCGTTGATGGGCGGCTTCCCGTTCCGCCGCACGCAAGGAACGCGTGAGTTCCGTGATCGTCCGCTGCAGCGTTTGGGTTTCTTGCTGGTGGCGCTTCCGGGCGTCGGCCAGCTCGGCGCGAGCGGCCTTGAGGTCCGTGCGTGCCCGATCGACGTGAGCGTGGGCACGGTCCTCAACGATCCGGATGTGTTCCTCGCGTGCACTTCGCTCCTTCGCCGACTTCTCCTCAATTGTCCGGATTTCGTCGCGAAGTTTGGTGCAGGCGGTTTCCAGCGCCTGATTTTGGGCGACGAGACGGGGGCGTTCCTCGGCGTGCTCCTTGCCTTCGTCCTCCAGCCGGTCCACCAAGCGGCGCAGCGTGGCCACCTCTACCGCAGCGCGGCGAGCGGCTTCTTCGGCCTGTTGCGTGGCTGCCTGCGCCGTCGCTAGCAGGGCCCCTTGTTCGGCCTCGCGCGCATCGAGGGCCGTCCGGCTTTGCTGAAGCGCTTCGCGCTCCGCATGGATTTCCTGTTGCATATGCTCGCGGGCGTGCTGCAGCGCTTGGCCCCACAGGTTGGTCATGGCGTGGCCAACGTCGTCCGGAAGATCAGGGAGCGTATTCAGTTCCTGCAGCCGAGTGGCCAGCCCCTGCCGCCAGACATCCAACATGCGGGTGACCGTGTTGGGTGAGCCGGTCCCGAGCTTGGCGCGAACCTTTTCCACCGTCACGCGCTCACCGGCCGCAGTGATCGCATCGGCGGTGGTGTCCACTTGCTCTTGAGTGATTCCATGCGGCATTTTGGGTCTCCGCTTTCGTTACCCTGCCCTGTTGTATTCGTACCGACGATAATGGATAGTTATCGTCGATACAATCGATTTATCATTATATATATTACATTATACATATGAAGAAAAATACGCTGATCGTGACCCAGGAAGCTTTGGCCCGGTTGCGGCCCGAGGATCTGGCCGCGTCGGCGGCGGAAGCGGTACGTGAAATCCTGGCTGAAGCGGCCTCGGCGAATACCGCCCGCAGCTACGCCAGTGCACTGCGCTACTGGGCCGCCTGGTACCAGGGCCGTTACGGCACCCCGATCACGGTGCCGGTGTCCGAGGCCGCGGTGATGCAGTTCATCGTGGACCATGTGGCGCGGCGTTCGAAAGCCGGTCTGAAATGGGAACTGCCACAGCAGCTCGACGCGCTGCTGGTCGTCACCAAGATCAAGCACAAACCGGGGCCCCTGAAGCTCAGCACGGTGGTCCACCGCGTTGCCGTCTTGTCCGAAGCCCATCAGCTGAAAAAGCTTGCAAATCCGTGCGAGCAACCGGCGGTGCGGCACCTGCTGGCGCGGGCCCGGCGCGCCGCGATCAAGCGCGGCGAACGACCGGCGAAGAAGACCGCCATCACCAAGCCGGAACTCGAGGCCATGATCGCGACCTGCGATGCCTCCCTCGAGGGCTTGCGCGACCGCGCCCTGCTGTATTTTGCGTTCGCCAGTGGCGGCCGGCGACGCAGCGAAGTCGCGGCCGCCGATCTGCATGACTTGCACGCGTTGCCGGAAGGCGGCTACGTCTATCGGCTCGAACACAGCAAGACCCAACAGGCTGGCGTGACCGCACATTCCACGCCAGACAAGCCGGTATTGGGCGTGGCGGCCGAGGCGCTGGCCGCTTGGCTGACGGTCAGCGGTCTCAAAGAGGGGGCAATGTTCAGGCGGATATGGAAGACTCGCGTCGGTCCGGCGCTCTCCCCCGCTGCCATCGGCGCGATCGTGCAACGCAGAGCGATCATGGCGAAACTCGAGGGAAACTTCGGCGGCCACAGCCTGCGCTCAGGATTTGTTACAGAGGGGGCGCGGCAAGGTATCGCGCTGCCCGCGTTGATGGCGATGACGGAGCACCACTCGGTCAGCAGCGTGATCGGGTACTTCCAAGCCGGGGGTGCGGCCAAGAACCCGGCGGCGCACTTGCTGGACACCCGAGATCTTCACGAGCCGCCTGAAAACTGATCCGGCCCGAACACCAGCGGACCACCCAAAGTGGGCCCGACACCCAGGTTCTTCTGCGCGGCCCGGCAATGCCGTGCCGATCGCCGCGCGAATGAACGCGGTTGGCCAGATCCCGCTGGCTGCTACGGCCGCGCTGCTGTTGAACCTCGAGGCGGTGCTGACCGCACTGTTGGCATGGAGTATCGCGAGACTGCGAACCGCTGGATCGTGTTTGGCTTCGCGCTGATCGTAGTCGGCGCAGTACCACCTGCGTGGAGTAGTTTCGGCGCGTACCGGTGCGTACTTTCGTACCCGTGATGATTGAACTGCATGGCTCACAACCGGGTTACGATCGGCAGCCACGCGGCCAGCGCGAGCAGAGTGACCAATAGCACCGGCGGCGTCAGTACCAAGCCGACCTTCATGTACTGGCCCCAGCCGATACGATGACCCTTGGCCGCCAGGACATGCAGCCACAGCAGCGTCGCGAGGCTGCCAATGGGGGTGAACTTGGGCCCCAGGTCATTGCCCACGACGTTCGCGAACACCATCAAGTGATGGGTCAGGGGCGGAACGTTCGCATGGCTGATTGCCAATGCACCGACCAGCGTCGAGGGCATGTTGTTCATGACGGCTGCGACGCAGGCTGCGAGAAAGCCGGTGCCCACGGTTGCGACTGCCACATTCTGACGGCCGAGCGCCTCCAACAGCGTTGCGCCGTAGCGGGTGAGCCCGGCTTCGCCCAACCCATAAACCACCACGTACATGCCGAGTGAGAACAGCACGATCTGCCAGGGCGCATGTCGGATGACTCTGGCAACGGACACGACGGCGCCGTGTCCGCGATGCCACCAGCGCCCCGCGATGGCCATGAGGACCAATGCCGCCGCGCCGGTGATGAAGGAGACGGGTACGTGCAAGGGCGCCAGCACGAAATACGCCACAAGCAGGATGACCAGCAGCGGCAACGCCGCGCGGAACACCTGATGATCGACGATGGCGCTGGCTGGCGCGTCCAGTTCGGCCACGTCGTAGCGCGTCGGAATCTTCCGGCCGAACGCGAACCACAATACCGCCAGCGTGGCCGCGATCGACACTAGGTCGACCGGCACCATGATGGCGGCGTAATGGTCGAACGATACTTCGAAATAGTTGGCGCTGACGATGTTGACGAGGTTCGAGATCACCAGCGGCAGGCTGGCCGTGTCGGCGATGAAGCCCGTGGCCAATACGAACGCGAGTGCCGCCGAGGGGGGGAACTTCAATCGCAGCAGAATGGCGATCACGATCGGAGTAAGCAGCAATGCCGCGCCATCATTGGCGAAGAACGCGGCAATGGCGGCCCCAAGCAGGACCACCAGCGGGAACAATCGCCGGCCCCGTCCGCCACCCCAGCGTGCGACGTGCAGCGCAGCCCACGCGAAAAAGCCGGCCTCGTCCAGGATCAACGAAATGATGATAAGTGCGACGAAGGTAAAGGTGGCGTCCCATACGATGTGCCACACCAATGCGACATCGGCGAACGTGACAACGCCGAAGATCAGTGCCACGGCGGCACCGCCCAAGGCGCTCCAGCCAATGCCGAGTTTCTTCGGCTGCCAAATCACGAGCGCAAGCGTGACGATGAAGATCGTGAGTGCGAGCATGAATGCGAACAGACGCTGGATCAGTCGGGCTGGACCAGCGTGGGCGCTGACTCGGCGCCAATCCGCGCAATTGCCTGCAACGCACGGCACGCTTCTGGACCAACAAGCTGGTCGGCCGGAAGCGCCACCATCGCCTCGACGCGCTCGCGCAGGAGTTCCCATGCATCGCGGTACGCCGCACGTTGGGTTGCTTCATCCCCAACCACGTGCGCCGGGTCGGGCACGCCCCAGTGCGCCGTGACGGGCGAGCCAAACCAAACCGGACACGTTTCTCCCGCGGCGTTGTCGCAGACAGTGATTACGAAGTTCATGGTCGGCGCGCCTTTCTTGGCAAATTCATCCCAGGATTTGCTGTACAGGCGGTCAGCAGGATAGCCCAGGCTCGTTGCAAGCTCCGCAGCCAGCGGCTGGACCCGTCCCGCAGGGTGGCTGCCCGCACTGAAGGCCTCGAAGTGGCCATGGCCGAGCACGTTCAGCAGCGCTTCGGCCATGATGCTGCGTGCCGAATTGCCAGTGCACAGGAACAGCACGCGATAGGGTTTCGGGTTCATCACGCGCCCGTCCCCGCTGCCCGCGCTTTCGGCCCGCAGCAGGAGGATTGCGGGCCACAACACGCGTCGGACTTGGCGGCTTCCGCGTGTGGCGCAGGCGCCGAATAGATCGTGGCCTCGCCGTGGGTGTGGAAGGTTTCCCACCGCACGCCTTGAGGATCTTCGGCCCAATACTTGTCCGAGTGCGCGTAGCAGCAGGTGGTGCCCTGTTCGGCCAGGGCGACCGCATCGGCCGCCATCAGCCGTTCACCGAAGGCTTTCAGTTCGGCGCCGTCCTCCGCCTGCAAGCCGAGATGATCCACACCCGGAGCGCGATCGCGTTGCGAAATCGCGAAGTTGACGCGGGGGTCTTCCAGCATCCACTTGGCGTAATCAGACTTGTGCACGGTCGGCGTACTGCCGAACAGGGTGGAATAGAAGCGGATGCTGGCATCCAGGTCATTCACGTTGACGTGTACATGAAAGCGCTTCATCGCGAGGTTCTCTGTTTGGGTTGGGGTGTGCACACGGGTGCGCAGGAAGAGGTGTCGTTGCCGCAACAGTTCTCGGTCAGGAAGCCAAGCAACATGTTCATGCGCGCGTAATCGGCGCGGCAGCGGATCGAGCGGCCTTCGCGCACATCGCGTACGAGGCCGGCGTGTCGCAGCACGTTGAGATGGCTGGTGAGCGTGGGCGCCGGTAGCTTGAGGCGGTCGCTAATTTCGCCCACCGCCAGCCCTTCGGGTCCGGCCTGCACCAGCAGGCGGTACGCCGCCAGGCGGCTGTCATGGGCAAGCGCCTTCAGGACTTCAACAGCAGTTATGTGTTTCATAGTTCATGAACTATAAAAGTAAATTTCTCACTGTCAAGTGCCGCCCCACGTCCGTGGGCCATACACAACAAGGTGTTCATGAGGATCCGTGAAGCGCAAGGCTGAAGATGTCGAGACGCTAATCTGGCCGACCGTGCTTGCGCGGCATAGCACTGGGGAAAGCTTCCGTGTGTGCACTGCCGACAAGATGGGGCGGCGCTTCGAGGTGAGATTCCAGTGCTGCGAGGATGGGGCAATCGTCGGTGGAACGGTCTTCCATGGTGCAGACGGTGCGGGTCCCGATGAGTGCGGACAACGCCTGCGGCATCGCCATCATCGACTGTACCTTCTCTTCGAGTTGTAGTTGCTTCAGCTTGGCGAAAGATCGGGTGTCGCCACAGCAGGAACGATCAGCGTCTTCAAGTCGAGCAAACTGACGGATGTTTGAGAGCGTCATGCCGCAACGCTGCGCGTGCCGGATGAAGTTCAGCCGCCGCATGGTGTCGTTTGCCGTACAGCCGACAGCCGGCGTCCGTCTTTTCCGCAGGAGCAGGATGCACTCGTCTTCGTAGAAGCGGATATGTCTGTAGTGACCCCGCCGCGTTTCGTGAGCTTTCCGATGGTCATGCCGATTTTTCATTGCGCCACCACCGTGCCCGAATACATGTTGCCGCCGCAATGAAAGACGTAGCGTCCGGCACGGGGCGCGTAAAGCTGGACGGTCCGCGTGTCTCCCACCGGCACCGTAATCTCTGCCGCGTTGCCGCCAGGGCCGAGCCCCTCGAATACGGTGCTCAGCAGACAGCCGCCGATATGGTCCGTCACGGCAAGCTGGATGGCTTGCCGTGCGGGAATAACGAGCTTGCGCGGCTGGTACGGGTAGCCGGTCGCGTCCGCACCTTCGATCAAGTGGTAACGGTGAACTGCGGGCACCGCCGCGAGGGGTGCGGCCGATGCGGGGGTGACGTACGTCCCGTAATTCTGGCCGAAGTAATAGAACAGGAATCCGCCGGTGCCAAGGAACAGCAGCGCCGTGATCCGCATCAGCCACGGTCCCATCCGGCGCAGACCAGCAAAAACGCGCTGACCCAGCAGCATCATCACGACGACCAGCAGGGCGATGGCGAGGCCGTAGGCGAACACGGACAGCGCCGCGAGCGGGTAATTGCCTGCTACCAGCGGCAACAGCAGGATGCCGAGAAAAATCGGCAACGAGCAAGTATGCGACGCCGCGCCGTACGCGAACCCGAATGAAACGAGCGTGCGCTTCCTTGGTGACCGAGCCACGACTGGTCCAGCCTCCTGACGGGCATAGCGTCGGTTCATCGGATTCCAGCGCTCCACGAACGCCAGTGCGCCGGTGCGGTTCAGCAGGATCAGCACGCCCAGTACCACGAAGACTGCAGCAACGATCGGGATAAGGTAGATCAGGTAGTTGTAGGCAACGCTCCCGATCACGCCGACGATGGCGCCGGCAATGCCGTAGAAGACGATGATGCCGAGCGCGACCAGCCCGGCCGCCAAGGCCAGCGAAGGCGCCGAGGCACGAGCCTTCCCGGATGGCGTTGTCCCGGCCGCAAGGTACGCCACGAACGCTGGCGTAATGGCGATGCTGCAGGGCGAAAAGAACGAAGCCGCGCCGCCCACCAAGGCTAAGCCTAGAATCAGCGCAGGCGGTAAGGTCCGCCCGTGCTGGAGCAGCGCGCCGGCGTGCAGGTACAGGACGTAGCCTCCGGCTCCCATGAGCAAAAGAACAAGGCCCGCGCCCACCGCGCCGGCCCAGCCGCTGCGCGACGCCTTGGACAGGGTGGCTTCGGGCATCACCGTCGTTGGCCCTGTACGACCTGTTCGCCGGCCGCTGCCGTTGGTTCTGCCGGTTCGGTCTTGTAGCCGAGCAGGGCAAGCCGTTCGACGATCGCGGCAGGTGCGAGCTCGCCCGGATCGAACAGGACCTCGATCTGCTGGGATGCCGCGTCCGCACTGACTCGCTGGACGCCTTGCAGGGTGGTCAACACACGCGTAACCCGCTGCTCACAGCTTTCGCAATGCAGCTTCGGGTCACCGATCACTTTGAATGCGGCCGATTTGAGCATGATGTAGTACCTCCAGTAGTAACCCGTAATGATCGGAGCGGTTCACCGTTTCAGCGGTCACCGATATGACTTGCCTGAAGCCGACGGGAGTCTGTTAATTCTGACCCGCATGCCCAAAGAGACGATGGCACCGATCACAGCAATCATCGCAGCCCAAAGAAACATAGTGTTGTAGGACTCTACCGAGCCGACAACCAGAATTGAGCCGAGTACACCTACGCCGGTCGGTCTGCCCATATTATGAAACGCATTGAGAATCCCCGCGGCATCAGTAGTCTGGTCTTTCGATAGAGCCCGGAAAGCCGCGACAGTTGTTGGAGCCAGCGGCAGACTCATTCCCACCCCGGTCAGTACGAGCGCGCCGAGAATTTGCATGTAGGACGTTTCTGGCGAAAGACGGGTGAGGAGCAGGAAACCGACAGCAACCAAGAGGAAGCCGAGCACGGACGGAATGACCATACCCCATTTGTTGGCCAAGTACCCGCCGACATACGAGAACGCAATCGCCGTGAGTGCTGCCGGGATCACCGCGATGCTTGCCTGGATGACCTGATACTTCTGAATGTAAAGCATAAAGAAAGGGATGAACATCATGACGGCGAACATCCCAACGCACACGATCCATGTGGCAATGCTGGCGGCCATGTACGGCAAGTTTCGGAACAGCGAGAGGTTTAAGACGGGAGCGCGCGTCCGCACCTCAACCAAAACCAATAGGATCGAAATCGCCGCAAAGCCTCCATAAAGGAAGAGCGTGTTCGGTGAGGTCGCGCCAAAGATCCGCGTCCCGGCTATAGCGATGGCCAGTAGGGAGAAGCTTGCGACGGTGAGAGCGGCGCCGGCCCAGTCAAAAGACGGAGGGCGTGACGTCCGCTCATCCTGCTTCAGCCAGATCAGACCCAGGAGCCAGATGAGGATCGAAACCGGCACGAGGCCCCAGGAGACCCATCGCCAGCCCAACCAGACGGTCAGCGGCCCCCCGACCGCCGGCGCCAAAACAGCGGCCCCAACAACGAATCCTCTCCACACGCCCAGCGCGGTCGCTGATTGTGGTGAATCGCTCGGAAATACGTCCCCCAGCAACTGCATGGAAACGACGAACACGATGCCGCCGCCGATGCCCTGCAGGAACCTGAAGAGGAGAAGACTGTCAATACTCCACGCCGACCCGCTCAGAATTGCAAACACGGTGAAGATGACAAGACCCAACGAGAAGAAAAACTTGTGTCCATAGATATCGGCGAGCTTGGCGGCGGGCACGAGGACCGCCGCAAAAGTGATCATGTAGGCGATGAGCGTCCACACTATCGTTGGCACGGTGCCGAGCGCGGCCGTGTCAGCCGGAAACGCGCGCATGATCGAGGGGAGCGCCAGCGGCATGATGCCGCCGCTTAAATGGACCAGGGCACTCCCGGCCGAAGTCAGTCCCAATAACGCGGCACGGTTGGAGCGAGCCTTCATTTTTCTTCTCCTCTTCGAACAAAGATAATCTCGGCGGACTCACGCCGAGCCCGAAACTGCACCTCGTTCTTCGGGGGCGTCCTCCAGATCAACCCCGACCGGCGTCTGCCGGCTGGATCCCGGGCGCTGGCTTGGGGACCTCTGCCCGGAACAAACCGAGCGACAGCAGGGCGAGGCCAAACTCCACCGCCGCAAAGATTCCCAGGGTGAATTCGAACCCGACCCGCAGGAGCGCACCAAAGGCGAGGCTTCCGAGTCCGAACCCGATGAACAAAGTGAACACGTTCAACCCCATCGCCTGCCCAGCGCGTTTTCCGCCGAGGGCGGTGACGATCCCCCCAAAGAGCGGCTGGGTCATGTCGTAACCCAAGGACAGGGTCATCGCGATCACAGGTGCCAGAACGACAGGAAACTTGAGGATCAGCGAGGTGGCGGCTATGGCACCGAGCGCGAGACCGATCGGGATCAAACGTGCGCGGCCCCAGCGATCCGCCGCGCGACCGATGAGGGGGCCGAGAAGGAAGCCCGGCACGCCATAACCGAGGAGCGCGACGCCGATGCCGACCGGTCCAAGGTCATAGCGGTGCGCCAAAAAAACACCGAGCCACGTAAAAACCCCAGACTGGAACATCGAGTTGACGAGCACGTAGCCATAGGTGCGCTGCCCGCGCGCCGTGCTCAAGAGGCCCTTGTAGCTGCGGACGATATCGGACAGCGTGCCAGTGACCTGCTGCACGACGCTGGCGATCACTCCTCGATAACCCGCAAGGACGAGCAAAAGCGCAGCTCCAGCCAAACCCACGATCACGAAGAGCCCGCGCCAGCCAACCACCGACACCAGGATCGTGCCCAACGGCGAGCCAAACGCCATGCCTCCGGCCATTGCTCCGAACAGCCAGCCCAAAGGCCGGCCCCGCTGTTCGTATGGAAAGAGGCGGCCGACCAAGGTCAAGGCGAGTGGCACCACGCCGCTCGCGCCCACCCCCGTCAGGACACGCCAGACGATGAGCTGTTCGACGGAATGCGCGGTGGTCGTCAGAAGCGAGAGCGCTGAAAATAGCGCCAACGACAAGAACAGCACACGGTGAATGCCCACGCGATCGGCAATGAGGCCGTAAAGGAGTGTCGCCACACCGTACGGGATGAGATAGGCCGGAACCAGAAGGCCGACGGTTTGCACGGGCACGCCAAAATCTGTTGACAACGCCGGAATGATCGGTGCGACCATGTAGGCCTGAAAGAAGATGGCGAAGGTCGCGAGCGCAAGCATCCACAGAAGATGCCTGCGCTTGTCACCATCGATCCCGACCTCCTCTTGTTGTTGCGCGCGATCCACTGCACTCCCTCCTTGGCTATGCCGCACTCGGGGTGGCCTTCGTGACGGGGTGTCCGACGCTTTCGACCGCGCCGAAGAACAGTTGCGGCTGGCCCCACAGCGAGTTGATGAAAATCGCCGTGACGCTGCCGGCCATGGCGATCATCGCCCATACCGGATGGATGATGCCGAGCGCTGCGACCGGCACGCCGATGCCGTTGAACAGAAATGCCAGCGTGATGTTCTGCACCATCTTGCGATAGCCGCGGCGGCTGATGGCGTAGGCATCGAGCACACCCGTGAGCCGCGTGTTGAGGATGATCACGTCGGCCGAATCGATGGCGATGTCGGTGCCCGTGCCCATCGCGATGCCGACATCGGCCTGCATCAGCGCCGGTGCGTCGTTGATGCCGTCGCCGACCATCGCGACACGCGCATGCTCCTGGAGCTTGCGGATCGTCTCGGCTTTGCGCTCCGGCAACACACCGGCATGGACCTCGTCGATGCCAGCCTGTTCAGCCATGCGGCGGGCGGCACGCTCGTTGTCGCCGGTCAGCAGTGCAACCCGCACGCCGCTGGCTTTGAGTTGCCGCACAGCAGACACGGCGTCCGCGCGTAATGCATCGCCGAGCGCCAGAATACCCAGCAGTTGGTCTCGCCGACCCACGGCAATCACCGTGCGACCAGCCTGCTCCAGCTCGCGCACCCGATCAGCAAACGGTGCGAGGTCGATACCGCGTTCAGCGAGGAACGCCGGGCTGCCGGCGAGGATTTCCTGATCCCGCAGCCTCGCGATGACGCCCTTGCCGGCGATGGCCTCGAAATCGGCGACCGTGGGGATATCCAGGTGGGCGTCGAACGCGGCCTGCACGATGGCTTGGGCCAAGGGATGCTCGGACGCGGTTTCGACTGCGGCGGCGATACGCAACAAACCATTCCGGTCGATGCCGTGCGGCTCGATCTCGCGGACCTTTGGCTTGCCTTCGGTCAAGGTGCCGGTCTTGTCGAATACGACCGTGGTCACACGACGCAGGCCTTCGAAGGCTTCGCCGGTGCGCATCAAGACGCCGCGATCGGCCGCCTCCGCAGCACCCCGCACGATCGACAATGGTGCTGAGATGCCGACCGCACAGGGATAACCCATGACTAGTGCCGACAAACCCGCGTACACCGCCCGCTGGATGTCCAGCGGGTAGCCCAGCAACACCGGCCCGACCAGCCAGGCGACAAATGCAACCGCGGCAATGAGCAGCACCGTCGGTGTGTACACGCGCAGCACCCGGTCCACCACGTGCAGCAATCCCGGTTTGAGCGCCCGAGCGTCCTCGACGCTGCGAATCACCTGCTGCAGAAAGCTTTCCTCGCCGACGGCCGTCACCCGCACAAGCAGTGCGCCGGTGCCGTTGATCGCGCCGCCGGCGATGGAGTCACCTACCGACTTTTCGACCGGCAAGGGCTCGCCGGTGATTAGCGACTCGTCGACTGCCGAACGCCCGTCGACAATCTTGCCGTCCACCGGAATCCGTTCGCCCGGACGAATCCGGACTTCATCACCCGTATGGACGTCTTCAATGCGCAGCGTCTCTTCATGCCCATCGCGCAGCACATGGGCGGTGTCCGGCTGCAGGTCCAACAGTTTCTTGACGGCCTGCGAACCACGCGTCTTCACGATCAGCGACAGCCACTCCGAGAAGATATGGTAGGTCAGCACCAGTACCGCGACCGCGAAGAAAGGCGCGGTCGGGTAGCCCGGCAAGCGGGTAGCGAGCCCGATCACGCCGCCGGCGAGCCCCGCGAACGCGCCGACTTCAACCAGCACGTGCTGGTTCAGGATGCCGCGGCGCAAGGCCTGAAACCCCATGCGCAGGATGTGCCCGCCGAGGCCGAAGATCAGTGCCACGGCGAGGATGCCAGTGAGCCACGGCGTGGCAGAGCCCAATAGTCCATTTACCCGCAGGAAGAACAGCACCAAGCCTGGCACGGCAAGCGTCAGCGCGCCCACGGTCGCAAGCAGCGGCCCGCGGTTCTTCAACACCGCGACCGAAAAAGCGATCAGGCTGGCGAACACGAAGCCGGACAGGCCCAGCGTCCAGCCGCTGGCGGGATTGGCGATCAGGCCGATCGCGGCGAGGCTCGCCGCCAGTGCGATCAGGAACCGGTTGCGCTCGCGCGCGAGCGCCCGTTCCTGTTGCTCGAACGGCTCGACCTTGCGCGGATCCGAGATCGTGTAACCGATAGCGGTCAGGGTCCCCATCAGCTCCGCCGCGGCTACCACCTTGGGGTCGAACTCGATCAGGGTCTGTTCGTGGGTCAGGCTGACCGCGACCTTGTGCACGCCCGGCCGTCGGCCCAGCGCCTTCTCGATGGTGCCGGTACACAGCGAACAGTGCAGGCCGCCGATGTGGGCGCGTACGCGCCGCAGTCCGCTCTCGCGTGAGGGCTCTTCGCTCCACGGCATGGATGATGCGATCATGTTCATTTGCAAATCTCCTTTATGTCTTGAAATGCGCGAACAACCCCAGCGCGATCGATCACACGCCGAGCAGCGCCAGGAACAGGCCGCGCGTCAGTGCGTAGGACGCCATCGAAACCTCCTGCGCGCTCTGGATGGGTTTGGGCGCACCCGTCGCAGTGCATGCCCTGAATCTTGAGATTCGCCGTTTTCATGAGAGGTCCTCCTGCATTTCGGGAGGCGGCGTTCGCCTCCGCTGATGCAGCATTTGCGCTACTGTAGAACTTGGAGCTAACTCCATGTCAAGGGGGTATTGGAATAATTCCTGAATTGCCGGATGCTCACGCTTGACATGGAGTGCAGTCCAAGTCGTAACCTCCGCGCAGTGGGAGCGGCCCACGTTTATTTCTCGATGAAGGAGTATCGACATGACGGACACCCAAAAAGCCTGCCTTGATGCTTGTTTGGAATGTTTCAGGGCTTGCGAAGTCTGCACGGATTGCTGTATTGGCGCGGCCGAACGCAGCGATTGCCTGCGCTTGTGCCTCGACTGCGCGGACGTCTGCGCACTGTGCGTGCGGCTGCTTGGCCGGAACTCGCGGTTCGCCGCGCAAAGCTGCGCAATGTGCGCGGAAATTTGCGAGGCCTGCGCCGCGGAATGCGAAAAGCACAAACCGCAAGCCTGCCAAGACTGCGCACAAGCCTGCCGCCGCTGCGCGGAGGCTTGTCGCCAGATGGGCTAAGGCGCCTGATAGCCGGCCCGGTGCCGCTGATGGCGCCGGGCCCTTGAGAGCGCTCATGGCCAATGAACGCGGCAGTTGTGGCCGCATGGATCAAGTCAATGAAAAGAGCGGAGAAAGCTGGCGAAATCGGCGCCCGGCTGGGCGGCGCGGTTTCGCGCGGCCGGCAAATCGAGATGATCGTCGATGGCCGGCCCATTCATGCGTTTGAGGGTGAGAGCGTCGCGGCGGCATTGCTCGCCGCCGGCGTTCGCGCCTTGCGCGTGACGGCTCGGCGCGGTGAGCCCCGCGGCATGTTTTGCGGCATCGGAATCTGCTTCGACTGCGTGATGAGTATCGATGGGCTGCCTAATACCCGCGCCTGCCAAACGCCGGCGAGGGCCGGCATGCGCATCGAGTCGCAAAAGGGCAACGGGTCTTGGAATGACCAGGGCCATGGACATCAAGGCTAAATCCACATCATCCGGATCGTTGGTCATCGTCGGCGCAGGGCCTGCGGGATTGGGCGCCGCCATCGAAGCGGCACGCGCGGGATTGCGCTGCACGCTGTTGGACGAGTCCGCGCACCTCGGCGGCCGAATCTATCGGCCACCACCGGAAGCGTTCCACGTGGTCGCTGCGCCCGCCTTGGGCCGCGACTTTCAGCGCGGCGAGCGGCTGCGTCACGAATTCAGCGAGGTCGCGGATCAAGTGGAGGTCCTGTCGGGTGCATCGGTATTGGGCATCTGGAATAGCGGCAATAGCGGCCGTGAGCTGCTGTGGACCTCCGGGCACTCTTCGGCGATGCTCCGCGCCGAGCGCTTGGTGCTGGCTACCGGTGCTTACGAACGCCCGGTACCGTTTCCGGGCTGGACGCTGCCGGGCGTGATGACCGCGGGCGGTGTGCAGACGCTGATCAAGACGATGCAGGTGAAGCCTGGGCGGCGCGCGCTGGTCGCGGGAACCGGCCCGCTCCTGCTCGTGGTCGCCAACCAACTGCACCACGCCGGCGTGGAGGTCGTGGCCGTACTGGAAGCCGGCAAGCCCTCATGGTCGCCGCGCCAGGTACCGAAGGTGTGGGGCGAGTGGGGATTGCTCCGGGATGCTTGGACCTACTGGTGCGGACTGCGGCATGCGGGCATTCCGCTGTTGTTCAATCATACGATTTTCGCGGCCCACGGCGAAGGCGCGGTCGAAACCGCCTCCTACGGACCGGTCGACGCGAATGACTGGCGACCGTTGAAGGAGCGCGCGACGCGAGTTGAAGTCGATCTCGTGGTGGCCGGGTTCGGCCTGGTGCCGGACACGGCGCTGACGCAAAGCACGGGTTGCCGTCACGAATATGTACACGAGCTGGGCGGCTGGATTCCGGTGCGCGATGCATTCATGCGGACCACCGTTCCCGGTGTCTTCGCGGTGGGCGATGGCGCCGGTGTCGCGGGATCGCTCGTTGCCCTCGAACAGGGGCGTGTGGCGGGCATCACCGCCGCGGAACAGACCGGCGCGCTGAACGCGCGCGAGGCGGATCGCAGACGCGCCGCGCCGCTGCGGCGACTGCGCTCGCTTGCTCGCGCGCGCCGCGTGCTCGATGAGATTTCGCGCATCCGGCCCGGCCTGAGCCAACTCGCCTCCGAGGAAACGCTGGCGTGCCGCTGTGAGGAAGTGACGTTCAGCGAGATCCGCGCGGCCCTCGCTGCCGGCGCCCAGGATCTCCAAGCTGTAAAGCTTTTTACCCGGCTCGGCATGGGACCATGCCAGGGGCGGAACTGCGCAGCCTCGATGGCGATGAGCATCAGTCAGGCGACCGGACGAACACTCGAGCAGGTTGGCCAGATCAATCCGCGACCGCCGATGAAGCAGACGACGCTCGGCCTGCTGGCGAACACCACAGGGCTCGCCGGCTCAGTTGTCGCCGACCCGTTGGACGCCGTCGGAGGAGGCCCGTCATGAATGCGGCGCGCGACGTCGTGGTGATCGGCGGGGGCGTCATTGGCTGCTCGGTCGCCTATTACTGCGCAAGGGCTGGTTTGGGTGTCACGCTGATCGATCAACCCAAGCGAGGCCGCGCGACCTCTGCGTCCGCAGGCGGGCTCTGGCCGCTCGGGGAGTCGGTGGGTCTCGGCTGTGGCGTCATCTTTCACAAGGCGCTTGCGGGTCGGGGCCAACTGCCCGAGGGCGTGCACGGCCCCGGCCAGCTCCCCAAAGCATTTCTCGATTTTGCGTTGCAATCGAACGCGATGTTTCCACGGCTTCGTGATGAACTGCTGCAAACCGCGGGGATCGATATCGAACTTGAACGGACCTCGCTGTTGTTCACGATGTATGACGACGGTGACGTGGCTTTCGCGAAGCCGCTCCTGGAACACTGCCCCTGCGGCCAGAATCGCATCGACTGGTTGACGCCTGATGAGCTGGCCAAGGCCGAGCCGGCGGTGACGCGCGAGGTGCGCGGCGCGCTGCGTTTCAACGGCGACGACCAGGTGAATCCGTACCGCCTCGCGGACGCGTTTCGAGCCGCCGCACAGAGACTGGGCGCAACGATCATTACCCACACTGCGGTAACCGGAATCGAGATGCGTGCAGGACGGGTTGTCGCCGCGCAGGCTGGTGCCGATCGCTATCCCTGCGCCATGGTCGTCAATGCCGCGGGAGCCTGGGCCGTCAACGTTGGACGGATGATCGGAATTGAAGTTCCGGTGCGCCCGGTTCGTGGGCAAATCCTGGGCACCGAAACGCTCCCCAAGGTTCTCTCTGCCTGCCTTTCAACGTCGAACTGCTACCTTGCGCAAAAGCAGCATGGCGAGATCATTATCGGCAGCACCACTGAAGAGGTCGGCTTTGACGTCGGAACCACGCCCGAAGCGATGCGGTCCCTCGCCGCGGGCGCGGTGCGTGCCGTGCCTTCCCTTGCCAATGTTCATCTCAAGCGCGTGTGGTCGGGATTGCGGCCGGGGTCTCCCGATGAGCTTCCGATCCTGGGTCCCGTGGACGAGATCGCTGGGTACTTCAATGCGTGCGGTCACTTTCGCACCGGGATCGTCACCTCGCCGATGACCGGGCTCATGATTTCGGAGTTGGCCGCCGGCCAGTCGACATCATTCCCGCTTGAGCCTTTTCTCTTCAGCCGCTTCGCAGGCGCAGATCCGCAGTCAGCAATCGTGCACGCGCACGGGATTGGCGACGCTGCGCTCGCAGAGATGCGGTTTACCGTGCCGGAAATGCAGTGCGAGGGCTGTGCCAACAAGATTGGACAGGCCCTTCAGGCGATATCTGGCGTTACAGGGGTTGACGCAAAGGTTGAACTCAAACAGGTGTGGGTTCGTTATGAATCGTCGAAGTTGCAGGAGCAGACGCTCAAGGACGCGCTACACCGTGCGGGGTTCAGCGCAATTGAGACACCGTGACAGACGACAAACACCGCCTCCAGCTCGATGCCAGCATCGGCCAAGCGCTCGGAATAGCGAAACGACACATGTTGCGATCCGCGATCGGAGTGGCGGATCAGGGTCTCGCCGGCTTCTGGCCTGCGTGCGTAGATGGTGCTTCAGCGCGTCCCGCGCGAAGTCGGCGTGCGGCCGAGCGTGCCATCTGCCACTGCGCTACCAGCCGCGGGACCTGGGCTAGGCTCTTTGTCGTTGGAAGAGTATTGGAAGTGGCTTCACCTGGCCACAGTCTCAGACTTGGAGTATGCTTCAAGTCGAGCATTCTTCGCGAGTGTCAGTGTGTCCACCGAGCTCTACTACAACCCCTTCTGCACTGCCTGCGGCGGAGCTGACAAGGCAGAGAACGTGCGCGCCATGCCGCCGGTGCGCTGGATCGACGCGACAATGCATCTGGAAGCCGCCGCGCGACTGGGCATCACTCGCCTGCCAGCGCTGGTCGTGGACGGAAAACTGGCGGCGCAGGGTCCGCGCGCGCTGGCACGGATGCGCGATCGATTTCCGGTCGAGAGGAATGTCCGATGAGCGGCTACCGGATCGGCGAAGCGGCCGCACGGGCCGGGATGAGCGCCGACACCCTGCGCTACTACGAACGGATCGGGCTGATGCGCCGGGTCCTGCGCGACGGCGGCGGTCGCCGTTACTACACCGATGCCGAACTGGAACGGCTGCGTTTCATCGCGCGCGCCCAGGCGATGGATTTTACGCTGGCGGAGATCGGCCAATTGCTGGAACTGCGCGATCATCCAGCCACCGCGCGGGAGGAAGCGCGTCGGCTGGCGCACAGCAAGCTCGAGGCCGTGACCGGGCGCGTGCGCACCTTGCGCCATCTGCGCGATGAACTGCGCTTGCTGCTGAACCTGTGCGCGGGCGCCAACGGGCGATGCCCCATCTTGGAATTGCAACCGGAACGGACGGCACCTGCGCGCAAGCGCATCACACAGCCCGCGATCCGGCGTCGGCGCAAATTCGCCTGAACCGCGGCGCCGCTTGCGGACATAGACGACGCGCGGGCTCTCGCCCACGCCACGCCGCGACATCCGTTTCTCGCCGTCGCTTCGGGAGATATCGCGTTATCCTCCTGACCCCGCATGTGGCGAGGTTAGCCTTGCTGACCGCGTATCCCGACTTTGCTCTCACCCCAGTGCTCACTGACCGACCCGGCGCGACCCGGTTGGATCCCTTGGTTCTTCGTGCGCTGCACCGGTAGATGATCCTGACGTTTCGTCTTCCGACGCCAGCGTTTCCAACGGTTCCACTCCGCGACGAATCTCCTCCAGCAACGCGACCAGCCGCTCCACTTCCATCGAAATTTCCATGGCGAGATCACCGAGCATGGTCGGTGAACTTGCGACCGACAACGGCCCCCCATTGATCAACGTATGCGCCATCGCATGCAGACGCAGCAGGTCATTTCGCAGACCTCCCGGGTCATCGACACTGTGCCGCACCTCATCCAATGAGTCGACCCGTTGGAGCAGCCGGGTGGTGTCGTACGTCTCGCGCAACAATTCAAGCGCTGGCGTCTTCAGATGGGGGGCGGGGTTTGGCATTTTCTTCGGTTGGGGTTGGCGCCGGGCGTTCGGCAGCGGCGCGGGCCGCTTTGGCCGCAGCCTTGAACACGTCGTCCCGAATCCAAGGTTCCATCGGGCGCTTCAGGTCCAGATGATAGTCGCCAAACCGCTTGAGCCCGGCGGTGCCGTAGGGCGAGAGAAAGCTGACGTCGGCCCCGGACACTGCGGTGCCGTCGTTGTGGAGCTTTTGCAGGGCTCGCATCATGTCGACAGTATTCTGCAGGATCACGGCCGAGGCGATCAGGTCGTTGTAGCGCAAATGTTTCTGCTGTTCGTCGGGATCATTCTCGGGGATCGCATCCCCGCCGAAGGACAGGAACTTGGCAAACCCGTTGTAGGACTCGATCTTGTTGGTCTCGCGGGTGACCTCCTGTCGCAATGGCAGGCTGCCGATCCACTGCAGCAGAAAAATCGTGCGGTGTGCACGCCCCAGCTCTTGTGCTGCGAGGAACAGTCGATTCCGCCGACTGCTGGCGCTGAGCCGGCGCAACAACAGTGGCGAGGCAATCGTACCGGCCTGAACGGATAACGCGAGTTGGAGCAAGTCCGGCCAGTGCGTCTGGATCAGCTCCCAGTCGATCGTGTTGTTGAAGAGCGCGTCGATGTGGGTGTAGCGGCTCTGACTGTGCGGCCGGTAGAAGTTCAGGTCTTTCCAATTGCGGATGCGCGGCAGAAGGTGGATACCCAAGAGATACGTGAACGCGAACACGACGGCCGACTGCCCTTGCGTATCCGAATACACCGTATCGGGCTCGACCGAAAGGCCGGCCTTCAGCAGCCCTTCGATAACATACACCGCCTCCCAGATGCCGGGCGGGATGAAGTGCCGGAAGGTGGCAATGTAGTTGTTGGCCACATGGCGGTACGCCACGGCACCCATCTTCTTGTAACGGAAGTGATAGCCGGCGAGCAGGTTCTGGTCGTAGAAGTCGTACTGGGTTCCATCCGCCGCCACGCTTTTGCCATCGCCCCACACACGCGGCAGGTCCAGACGCAGGTACAGCTCGGCCAACTCGCGCGTGGCGGCATCGAGCTTTTCCACCGTGATGTGGCGCCGGTGTACCCGCGAGATCATGTGCGGGCTCACCGGATCGGTGAAATGCTTGGCCGCCTGGTTGGCACCAAGGTTGCACCCCATCGCAAAGACGGTTTGGAGGTAACGCTCGGTCGCGTGCTTTATCTTGGGCTCGAAGCCGGAAATCGGGCCGAAGTGGCGCGTGAAGTGAGTCCAGTGTTCGATATTGGCCAGCACGTCCAGCAGGCTGCGAGACGGCAACTCACGGCTGAGTGCGCTCTGCAGCGCGATGGCGGAGGCGGGAATTTCCCGCGCCTGCAGCCGGCGCAGCACCGGCATCCCATTCGCGCCGATCGCGAGTTCGCCCTTGAGGTCAGGAAACGAGGTGTCGAGCTTCGCAGCCGTTTCTGTCAGGCGCTGCTTGAGCTCGGCCACGCACTCAGCCGCACTGACCGGAATACCCACGCGCGTGCAAAACGCGATCAGTCGCTGCTCGCACTCCGGCCAAGGCAGCAGGTGCTCGCGAAGATCGGCGAACGCCTCGGAGCCGGTGACGCAGATGTCACCGGACTTCAGTTCGCTCGCCAAGTGCGAGAACACGCACATTTCCAGGTAACGGTGATTGAGCGTTCGACCGTCATCTCCCTGCTGAACGATCAGCCGCCGCCAACGTTCCGAACAGAATGAAAGATCAACTTTGACTTCGAGCCATTCGGCGCGGCGTGACGCGTTCGCGAGCACAACCGCCAGCGCGTCGATGAGCGCATGGTTCCGGGTGGCCGAAACGAACTCGAGCGTCTGCGCCAACTGCATCAGCACGGAACGATGGCTCTTGAAAAACCGCCACAGCAGCGGCAGGTGATTGTTGTCACCGGCCTTCTGGATGGCCGCGCAATCCTCGCGCAGCTTGCCTTCATCGCCAGCCGGCATCAGGAGTGCGCGAATCTGGCGTCCTGCCGGAAGGTCGTCCGGTTCATCGGTGAGAATTACCAGAACATCGTCCAGCCTGGCCACCAGTCGTTCGGCCATTTCCCGCTGGTGCATGTGGATCATCATGAGCTCTTCCCGAGCCCGCTTGTGAAGTGTGCTGACTCGGCGGATGAACATCTCCGCCAGATCATCGCGTGCCCGGACGCGCATACGGTGAATCAGCGCGAGCATCAGCGCGTAGCGCCGCGCGGGCTTGGTACGCCTAAGATCGTCGGCGTCGAGAAGTGATGCCTGGTGTGCGAAATGGCGCAGCTTACCGACTGGTATTCCACGCAACGGCGTTTCCACGTCGCCGAGGGTGTTCAGCCAGGTCATCTGGTCCAGGAGAACCTCGAGGTGTTTGCGCGTGGCTCGCTTCGGCAGCGCCTTGATGGCGCGGAAAGTGCTTTGGTGGCCTGCAAATTCGGTGACGAGCAAGTTGTCGAGGAACGTGCGTCGCTCGTCAGTCAATGCACGATCGATGCGGGCGTAAAGGCGCTCCTGGGCCGTTGCCGACGCGACTTCGGCAATGTTGTCCAAGGCCGAAAAGGCCGGCAGCTCGTATCGCTGGAAGATCAATTCCTCGATCACTGCGTTGATGATGTCAACGCGTTGATCCATCGTTTCGGCCGCCTCATACGCTGCGCGCACTGCAACACGGCTGGCCTCCTTTCCGTAATAGGGCTGAATACCCAGGTACTCACGTACCGCGGTGCAGTGGCGGTAAAACGTCTTGACCTGTCGGTAGTGGACGGCAGCCTTCGGGCCAAGGGTCATCACGGTCCGGATGTGGTCAATGATCTCGGGCGGAACCGAGCCTGGCGCCGGGAAGTAATGCAGGACCTGAAAGGTCTTGAGCAGCACCGTGAGCCCCAGTTGGCCGCTGCGGCTATTGGCCGAGCGCGCCACCCAAGCGATCTCGTCCTGGTCGGGTGTGTAGTGTTCGAGAAGGTCGCGCGCCGTAGTGACGCGAGAAAATTGGGGGTATGCGGTACGTTCGATGCTCGCCATGTTCGCCATCCGCAACGAAGACACGAAAGGAAGAGGATAGCAACCGCGGCTCAGAGTTTGGTTCGATCGACCGGCAAGGACACGGAATCAACAACTTGGATGCCAAATGTCCAAATTTTGGCTTTATCCGGGCACAATCCCATGTACACCCCCAGGTCGGCCACTCGCTGAACTCAATCAGCGCTGCGCTTGTGACCATGCCGTCCTCGGAGTTGTGATGGTGATGCCTTTGCTCGCGCGTGGTGAAAGCTCTGTCGATTCTTTTGCGCAAGTGCTGCGTCAGGTCCGTGGCCGCGTAATCCTCAACATCGGGTTGCCCTTGACCGCTTTGAGTGGAAAGTAAGCCGCGTGTGTAGCAGGGTCGACCGCAACCACATGCGCATTGGGACCAAACCAGGCGGTCGCGATCGCGCTGACCGTTTTTCCTTGCACCTTGAATAGCGAAACCTGTCCGGACTCACCGGCGACGTACAGCCAGCCAAGCATCGGATCGAAGGCGAGCACATCGGGGTCTTGTGCGACATTGAAGGACGCCAACACCTTGCGGTTGGCAAGGTCCAAGACCAGCAGCTTGTCGTTGCCTTCGCATGCAATGAAGGCGAGCCGCGCGGGTGCGTCGATGTAGAGGCCGTGGTTGCCTTTTGCGCCTGGCAAGTTGATGCGTGCAACCACTTTGTCGATGGCCGGATTGATTTCCGCCAGCTGGCCGCGCGTCTGCGCATTGGCGAAGATGTGCCGCGAGGCCGGGTCATATTGCGTGTTACCGACCTCCCAACCCAGCGGGATGGTGGCGATGCGCTTGTTGTTTGCCGTGTCGATGACAGTGTCGGTGCCGCCGTGCTCATCGGAGACATACAGCTTGTGCACGCCGGGTGCGTACGCCATGCCATCCGGGTAATCGCCACCGGGCGTGCGCGCGATGATCTTGAATGTCCTGGCATCGATCGCGACCACTTCATCCGTTCCAGTGGCAGAGGCGTACACGCGATCCAGTTGCGGCACGTAGAGCACCCCGTGCACGTGGCTGACATCGGGGATGGTCGCGATCACTTTCCGCTGCGCGGTGTCGAACACCACTACCGTGCTGTCGCCCAGATGCGCGAGAAAAAGATGATGGCGCTTGGCATTCAGACTGGCGTAGTCCCAGCGGGTGGCTTTGCCGGGTAAAGACACGTTCGCAACTGTCGTCAGCGGCAAGGTCCCACCCGCACCGCCCGCATAACTGCATGGGACCAGGAGAAAGGCCTGCGCAAACATCGCGGCGAGCAATGCCGATTTCCGCGAGCGTTTGGTTTTATCCAAGTTCATGTCGAAGTCCTCCTCCGTGGCGCAGGCAGGCGTTCTTATGGTGGGTTGATGTTTTGGTGCCATTCGTCGCCCATACGCCATGGTCAATTCACGTCGTGATAACCGCACCGGGGCTACGCTCGATTTTGCGTGCCAAGGACGCACGCGATTCGAAAGCCAGGAGAAAAG
>JGI26529J51215_1000541_pt1 | contig 31169 bp, 18 predicted proteins | sample ThiBiot_500_biof_FD_51215 | JGI IMG/M metagenome (IMG submission 51215)
CAAACTGTCCTGGTGATGCTTTTTGCGCTTGAGGAAGTAGCGTGAATAGCGGCGAACATACCTCATTTGCATATGTATAGTGCACCGTTTTGGGAATAAAGAAAACGAGGCAATACCCCGTTATAAGCGCAATACATATAACACTCCCTAAAACCAATAGTAGTCGTGGCGTATTTAAAAAGAATGTTTTTATTTTTGTGGGTACTTTGATTTTTTCCACTTATGCTATTTTACCATGAGCATTTTACGTAAATCAAACCCCGTCAAAAGACGGGGTTTGATTTAGAATATTAAGATTCTAACTACTGCTTGTAGTTCTTGATAGCTTCAGATACTTTGCTATCTGGTTTTAGGTTTTCCCAGAAGAGTACCTGTGTATTATTAAGCTGCATTTCATCGCGAGGACCGTGCAATTCGTTTCCAAGCTTAATAAGCTGGACATTGCTGTCTGACGAGGTACTATTAGCAGTCTTTTCGGTGCTTCCAGCTTGCTGAACGGCACTATCTACCTGAAGGTAGTAAATGTCTGTCAACTTAAGGTATTCACCGGTTGCGTTTTGCAACTTACCGAAATATACCTGGCCATTTGTTAAGAAGACCGCTTGGTAGTCATCTTTGCCGATAGCCGCGTTTTTAGAGCTACCCGCGTTAGTCAGAAGAAGTACGGTACTTACTGCAAGAGCAGCAACGAGTACAACGCTGATGACGGCGATAGTAACAACTTTTTTAATACTTTTTTGCTTAGCAGCCGCTTTGCGTGGGCCGCTTGCACCAGAAGGACGTTCCGCCTCTTGCTTGTAATCCATTCAACTCCCCTCCATTTGTTTGTCGATTCGATTGGTTAACCTCTCGATTATACCAAAGCGCTTATGATACGCCAATATATTTCGCTTGAAACTATCGTCTATTGAACAATAAAGTAGTCAAATGAGTAGGTGGTATTTGGTGCTAACGTCTGAGATGTACCGAGTGAGAAGCCGCTACTTGATTTACCCGATGGGTAGACACGAGCGTTTACACTTGCGTCATCTTGGCCGGTGATAAGCACCTTTGGTGCCTTACCATACGCGTGACTAAAGACGAGATCCGCAAGGCTGCCTGCATTGGCACCTGAACCAGTAGTTACTTTAATAGTACCCGCTGTATCGTTACCGTCAATGACAACCTGGGCACCCGCGCCGGCCGATGCACCGACACTGTAGTTTGGCGCACCACCGCCAGTAATAATGTGTCCGTTCACGACAATATTTGCCTGGAATGTAGCTACACCAGTAACTGTTAGGGTGTTCAAAGTAGTGTTACCAGATACATTTAGTGAACCAAAGGTGCCTGTCTGAGCCTGCAGGTTATTACCATCCACAGGGCTCCAGTACATAAGGTTTACAAAGACCTCAATAGAGCCTTGGCCGTTGCCGTCAAATGATTCAACTGCGGTACCGACGATCATACCTGGGGTTGTAGCTTTCTTACCGACACCTTCAACACTCGAGATAGTCACCTTGTCACCTACTGCAATAGGGCCACCCTCGCCGTTTACCTTCACAGGAACACGTCCGGTTAGGGCAATTGGATACCCGTTTGGTACTTGTTCGGTACCTAATGTCTGGCCTGGGTTAGTCGAAACAACGCCCATAAGTTTTTCGCGAGCACCTTCTCCGGTGGCGCGAACCACTGTTGTTGCAGAAGTACCAGCAGCCATGACAATCTCGGCTGGAGCGAGTTGCTGTGGTGAGGCGTAATTCTCGGCAAGGTCAGAGTTGTTGGTGGCACACTGCGCTTGGTAGATAATACCACCGGCAATACGAACCGCGCCCAAGGTCTGGTTACCATTTTGACATGTAAGATCTATGCCCGTATTGTTACCGACCCTGAAACCAGTGCCCGACTTGATACGCCCACCTACGATAAATTGTGACGTACTATCAGTATCAGTAGTGCCGACACGGACCCACTTATTAACGCTTGGCGAGAAGTCGATGTTGCCGTCCTGGCTTATACCGATCATGGTGGTGCCTTGTTTTACGATATTAACACCAAAGTTGTCTGTCGTTCCCATGGTAAGCGTCCCATTAAAGGCGTTACCACCTTGTACAAGAGCCTGACCCGCTGAACCCCCGCTCGAACAGTTACCATTGGTAATAATACCGCCACTCACAACTGCATTCTGAATGTATCCGCTACACTGCGCAATAGATATTCCGCTTACGTTACCCACCTTAAAGCCAGTCAATGACTTAACGCGACCATTTACAATCAAATCAGCATCACTATCAGAGGCGGTTGTATTAATGAAAACGAATTTGTTAGTCATAGGCGTTATGATGATGTTGCCGTCATTTGGCATGGCAATACGATTTTGATTATTTTGAATAATATTTATCGCCTGGTTATCTGTCACACCGAGTGTTGCTGTTGCATTGAAGGCATTACCGCCTTGAAGGAATGGATTTCCACCCCCACCGCCACCGCCACAGCTCTGGAAGCCAAGAGTATTCGTTGCAGTATAAGCTAGGCACTGACCTACCGTTGCACCTGATGTATACGCCTTTTGAACAGTACCGCTCGTATCGGTGTATAGAACACCCATCGATGGACTGCCAATCGTCACCGATCCACTCATTGTTGTTGCGCCCTGCAGTGTTGTAGCTCCGGCAAATGTTTTGTTACCAGCGAACGTTTGGGCAGCCGTACTTACAAGCCCGGTTGCCGTTGAACTCGCCGTCTGCAAATAGATAGTATTACCATTAATAACCGCACCGTTGGCGCTGGCCGTCTGCGAGTCAATAGTACCCACAACCGAGACGCCGCCAATATCATCGGCACAGCCCAAGATACCCGACGCATTAGTGGTAAGCTTTCCACCGTTAGCAGAGGTATTACAGGTTACGCCCGAGAGCGTAATACTCCCCGTACCTGGGTTAATTGTCACTCCACCACTACCGCTGCCAGCAATTGTAACCGCTTGGTTTGTTCCACCCGCACTAAGGTTGAGAGCACCAGCACTCTGTAGCGAGTTTGAAGTAAGCGTGAGGCCGTTGATGGCGCCCGCCGCACTTACTGCACCAGCCAAGTAAAGGTTGCGGAATGCCAAGGTGGTACTACCAATGTCGATAGAATTGCTCGCGCCCGGAAGAAGCATGTCATTAATGGCAACATTCGAAAGGTTAGACAGCGAAGTGTTTGCGCCTACGGCTACGTTTGAACCTGGGCACGCCTGGAAAGCAGTACCCGTACCAGAGCCAGTACTCATAAGACAAAGGCCGTTTTGGGTAGTTGCACCGCTGCTATCAAGCTTAAGCAACTGGCTGTTACCGTTAAAGCTATTGCCCTGAAGTGTTACATTGGCGCTAAGACGAGCGTTTGCAACAGTACCGGTGGCAATATTAGAAGCGTTAAGGTTAGTGATCGCCGCACCGTTGCCACTTAGTGTCGTAGCACTCAGTTGTCCGCCAACAGAGACAACCGAACCAGACTGCGAGATGATTGAGTCGGTAATTTGGTTTGCGGTACTATCGAACATCGCCACAACACCAGCAGTCTGAGAGGTGCCAGATGAGATATTCCCACCAATTGGACAAGATTGGAAGCTTGGTGCCCCGGTCGCATTCCCAATAAGACAAAGTCCGGCCCCTGCGGCGTTGCTCACTGCCACACCAGACGTACCATTACCGAGAAGCACGCGGTTAGCAGTGAGGGTAGTTTGACCCGTACCACCGTTAGCAACACTCAGCGCGTTACCTAGGGTAAGGCCGGCAAAGGTTGGCGTAGATGCAGTGCTTATATCTTGAACCGTATTTACGACGCCACTTGTGACGGTAAGGTTGGTTGAATTGAAGGAAGCGAGACCCTTAATAGTATCGCTTGCGTCGCGAATAGTGACAGTATTGCCACTTGTAAGGAGGCTGCTTGCGGTTGTCGTCGCAACATTTACCGCACCTGTAAGGCCATTAAAGCTACTGACGCCGCCCGAACCAGGACAACTTGCAAATGTTAGAACACCACCCGTTCCCGTAACAAGACACTGGTTGGCCGTAGTAGTGCTGACTGTCGTTACAGCGGATGTTCCTTGTCCAACGAGAATACCGTTAGTTGCAAAACTTCCAGCCCCAGTACCGCCATTTGCTACCCCTAGCGCACTTGAAAGCGTTAGGCCGGCAAAAGTTGGGCTCGACGTTGTAGCGATGTTCTGAATTGTATTAACCGCCCCATTGCTAACAACAAAGTTACCACCATTAAACGAAGCCAGGCCTTTGGTTGTATACGAAGCGTCTTTAACAGTAATAGTGTTACCTGTAGTGTCGATGCTTGCTGGATCAACAGCAGTTACCGTAACTGCGCCACTCACACCGTTCAAACTACTCACAACGTCGGTTCCTGGACAGTCGAGGAATGAAAGCGTTCCACTAGCACCAGAGACGAGACACTTACCCGCTACAGATGTGCCAAGTGTAGAAATAGCGCCCGAGCCATTACCTATAAGCAAGCTTCCCGCTGCAAGTGTCGAGCGGCCCGTACCGCCACTGCCAACGCCAAGCGGACTTGTCAGAGTAAGACCAGCAAAGGTTGGCGTTGCGGTAGTGTTAATACTTTGAACAGTTGAAACGCTACCATTTGTAACCGTAAGACTATCAGTGTTGAATGATGCCAAGCCTTTAATAGATGAAGTTGCGTCTTGAATGCGAATGTTATTGCCACTAACCAAAAGACTCGATGGAGTCACCGTGTCGATGGTAACAGCACCGTTCAAGCCATTGAGGCTTGCCACACCACCAGAGCCAGGGCAGCTTGCAAAGCTCAAAGCCCCGCCAGTGCCAGATACAAGACACTGGCCCGCCGTGTTTGTACCGACGGTAGTAACGGCACTTGTACCCTGACCTACAACAACACCATTTGTCGCAAGTGTTGAGCGGCCCGTCCCACCACTCGCAACACCTAAGGCAGTGGTCAGGTTCAAGCCAGCAAAGGTTGGCGTTGCACTAGTGGTGATGTTCTGTGCCGTATTAACCGCACCATTCACAATAGTAAGGTTCGTGCCGTCAAACGATGCCAAGCCCTTAATAGATGAGGTTGCGTCTTGAATGCGAATGTTATTGCCGCTCACTACCAAGCTATTTGCCGATGTAGTATCAAGAGTGACATCCCCATTTAGGCTGTTAAAGGTACGGACGCCATCAGAGCCAGGGCACGCTTGGAAACTTGGTGCACCACTTGCATTCCCTACCAAACATTGGCCAACCCCTGCGGCGTTACTCACTGCAATACCAGAGGTGCCGTTACCAAGTAGCACTCGGTTTGCTGTCAGTGAAGACTGACCAGTACCACCCTGGGCTACCGACAAAGCTGTCGTAAGGCCAGATAATGACGTAATGTCGCTGTTTGCACCACGAGCAGCCGCGCCCAGGTTTGTGCGCGCACCGGCAGCCGTAGCTGAACCCGTACCACCACTAGCAACCCCTAGCGCTGTACCGAGTGAAAGGCCGTTAAATGATGGGGTTGATGATGTACTAATGTCCTGAACGGTATTAACGCTGCCATTTGTCACCGTCAGGTTTGAGGCGTTGAACGATGCCAAGCCCTTAATAGACGAAGTAGCGTCTTGAATACGAATGTTATTGCCACTTGTCGAAAGACTACTTGCCGATACAGTGTCGATTGTTACCGTACCGTTAAGCCCATTAAGGAAATTAACAACCGACGTACCCGGGCAGGCTACGAACACAAGGTTACTGCTTGAATCCGATGCCAAACATTCACTTGCACCGGTTGGAGCAAGGATATCGACCGCACCTGTGCCGTTGCCTATAACGAGACCCTTTGGCAAGTTCGAACGGCCCGTACCACCATTCGCAACTGTCAACGGCGAACTAAGGTTAATATTAGCAAAGGTTGGTGTCGCACCAGTACCAATATCTTGGATGGTGTTTACGACGCCATTTGAAACAACCAAGTTATTACTATTAAAAGCAGCGAGACCCTTAGTTGTTGCCGTCGCATCGTTAATAGTAATGCTAGTACCGGCCGTCGTCAGTGAATTTGCGTCACTAGACACCAAGGTAACAGCACCGGTGATACCATTAACACTTGAGACACCTGTCGCACCACCACCGCCGCCGCCACTTGTCAGACAGCTGGCACACGAAAGGTTACCGTTGGCGTCAAGACTTAATGGACCACTTGCTGAAATAGCAACCGTACCGCTGGCGTTTGGAATAGTGATCGTCTTGTTCGTGCCCGATGGAGTTGCGAACGTGAGGGTATTTGTTGAAGCCGCGCCGGTACTTGTAATACTTGTCGTTGAACCTTGCAGAGTAAGCGACTGGGTAGTCGCACCAATAATAGCAGCCGCCGTTGGCGTAATAGTATTAACGTTAAGGGCGCCCCCTATCGATACCGTTGAGCCATTATCCGTAATGATTGAGTCGCCAATAGCAGTGCCGCTGACAAAACGGGAAAGCTTGCCGATTGTTCCACCGGTCGTCGTAACGCCACCGCCCACACCGACACAGTTACCCGCGGTCGTACATACTTCATACGTACCAGCGGCGGCAGTTTGTAGACGATACGTTACGTCAGCTGTTGGATTTGCAAAATCAAGCCGAGTTGTGTTTGTGCCGTTAGTTTGAGCAAGCACCGTTGCCGCACCCTGCAGACTGAGGGTGCCGCTTGTGGCATTTATTGTTAGACCAGACCCAGAGGCAATCGAAGTAACCGACCCAAGTGTGGTGATGTCGTTGTTAACACCACTAGACGCAGCCCCGAGGTTTGTCCTTGCGTCAGCAGCTGTGGTTGCACCAGTACCACCATTTGCTACCGTCAAGGCGCTTCCTAGGCTTAGGCCTGCAAAAGTAGGCGTCGCGCCAGAGCCAATATCCTGAACTAAGTTTACCGCACCACTGGTAACACTGAAGTTCGCGGCATTGAATGACGCAAGACCCTTGCGAGAGTTAGTAGCATCACGAAGAGTAATGGTCGTACCACTGCTCGCAATACTGTTAGGGTCAGCAGCGTTAAGCGTAAGACTGCCCTGAAGACCATTCAAGCTGGTTACCCCGGCGGCACCAGGACACGTCACAAAGCTTAAGCTGCCATCGGCTGCAGATATTAGACATTGGTTTTCGGCCGTAGCAGCAACTGCACCAAACGTAGAGCTACCATTACCGATAAGTACCGCGTTTGCGGCAAAGCTACTTGCACCAGTACCGCCACTACTAACAGCTAGCGGGCTAGAGAGCGTAAGGCTGGCGAAAGTTGGTGTCGCATTTACTGAAATGTCCTGAACAGTATTTACAACCCCGTTTGTTACGACTAGGTTACTGCTATTAAATGCGGCAAGGCCCTTTACCGTGTCCGTTGCATCAGCGATAGTAATAGTTGAACCCGTTGAAAGCACGCTAGAGGCACTCACACCCTTGACCGTCAAAGCTCCGAGCAGCCCATTAAGGCTGGCAACGCCGTTACTTCCAGGGCAAGCCGAGAACGATAGATACCCACCCGTACCAGAAATAAGACACTGACCAGCCGTCGACGTACCTAATGTACTCACCGCTGCAGTCCCCTGTCCAATAAGGAGGCTATTAGCCGCAAAATTCGTTGCACCAGTACCGCCACTCGTCACACCCAAAGCGCTGGTAAGAGTTAAGCCCTCAAAGGTCGGCGTTGCGGTTGTTGCGATATCCTGAATGGTATTAACAGCACCATTTGTAACACTGAAGTTACTGCCATTAAATGAAGCCAAGCCCTTATTTGTATACGAAGCGTCACGAATCGAGATAGTTGCGCCGGTCGTAGTAATACTTGACGGATCTGCAGCAGTAAGTGTAATATCACCACTTTGTCCGTTAAGCGTATTTACAACCGCAGTACCCGGACAAGTGACGAAGCTCAACACCCCGCCAGTGCCAGAAGTAAGACACAAGCCGGCCGTTGGCGCACTTAACATAGACACTGCGCCCGTACCATTTCCTATCAAAAGACTATTAGCGGTTAGCGTATTACGGCCAGTACCACCACTAGTAACCGCAAGCGCAGTATCAAGTGAAAGTCCGGCGAAAGTAGGCGTAGCCGACGTATTAATATTTTGCGCAGTATTTACAACCCCGTTCGTTACGACTAGGTTGCTGCTATTAAATGCAGCAAGCCCCTTTATGGTGTCGCTTGCGTCGCGAACAGTAATAACATTCCCGGTCTGCGACAAGCTTGAAGCAGTTACTGTGCTAAGGCTAACCGCCCCTGTAAGCCCGTTCAAACTAGCTACGCCATTTGAACCGGGACACGATGCAAAACCAAGCACCCCGCCAGTTCCTGACACTAAACACTGCCCATCAATGGTTGTTCCAACCGTTCCAAGCGCAGCTCCGCCCTGGCCTACGAGCAACGAATTGGCCGTAAAGCTCGTACGACCCGTTCCACCGTTAGCAGTGCTTAATGCCGCAGTGAGGTTTAAGCCAGCAAAGGTTGGAGTAGCGCCTGTATTAATATTTTGCGCAGTAGTAACACTTCCGTTTAGTACGCTGAAGTTTGTACTATTAAATGAAGCTAAGCCCTTAGTTGTATACGAGGCATCGCGAATAACAATTGATGAACCGGTTGAATCAATACTTGTTGGGTCTACGCCCGCTATCGTCACTGCACCATTTTTACCATTTACGCTAGTGACGCTGCCTGCACCCGGACAGGTTTGGAAGCTTAATACGCCACCCGCACCAGACACAAGACACTGATTAGCACTCGCCGCATTAAGTGTAGACACGGCGGCAGAGCCATTGCCAATAAGCACACCATTTTGAGTAAGAGACGTCGTACCAATACCACCCTGGGCAACCGACAACGCCGTGGTTAAACCAGTAAGCGAAGTAATGTCATTATTTACACCACTTGCCGCCGCTCCTAGGTTAGTACGAGCCCCCGCAGCAGTCGATGCACCAGTACCACCGTTCCCTACAGTTAGTGCATTCGTGAGCGTCAAGCCGGCGAAAGTCGGCGAAGATGTCGTCGCGATGCTTTGCGGCAACGATAGAGTAAGCGTACCGCTCCCCGATACATTTACTTGGTTCGCAGTTCCTACAAGATTATTCACAGCCGTCGTAGCAACCAGCTGGCCACCATTTACAGCCAGTCCAGCACCAACTCCTACGGTACCCGTAAGGCCCGCAATAGAATTAACAAGACTCGGCACACCTGTTACCTGGCTAAAGTTAATGCTTCCGTTAATAATTGCACCTGACTGATCGACGACGAATTTATTCGAAGCATTAGTACCAGTAGAAATTTGAATTAAGTTGCCGAGACCCGTTTTGTTAAAAGCGATTGATGCATTATTACTAGAATCTTCCTGGGATGTATTTGGTGCCAAAGCGACCGTACCACCCACCCCGGAACCGGCATAACTAATTGTGTAGGCACCGCCACCTACATTCGAAACGATCAAATCGGAACTACCCGAGATAAGTTGAGTAATTCCTGTGTTCACTAGTGTGCCGTTGCTGATACTGAGCCCAGTGCCCAAAGCGACAGTGCCGTTCTGACCACCCAAGCTTGTGACGCCTGTATTATTAATGGTTGTTCCCGTTACATCGATGCCGTTACCGCTTACGAACTGAACATTACCAGCCCGACCCTGTACAGTAAGCACGCCATTATTTGTAATGGTTGTTCCAGAAATAGCAATTCCATCAGAACCAGCCAGTACGACATTACCCGACTGACCCTGTAGTGTGAGCACACCCTCTGGACGGTTCAGAAATTGAGCAGTTTCTTGCTGAAGTTGGTTAATGTCTACTCGAGCAGTCGCTAAACCGCCTGAAATGTTCGATGAAACCCTACCGTCGTAGTAGTACAGGTTATTATCGGTATTCGTGTAAAGCTGACCGGTACGAAGGCCGGCTGGGTTAGTAACCGGTGTAAGCTGTAGTGATGAACTTGAAAGACCATCGATAATGCTGACATTACCCGTTACCTTTAAATCACCACCTATCACTTGCTTCGTTGGTGAAACAGGCTGGTCAATAACTTGAAGGTCTTGAAGCCCCTTCACTGTAGTGACAGATTGGTCGGCCGTTGATTTTACATCCTGCCGGCTTGCGTTCCAAAGATACAGCGCCACAACCCCAAAAATAACAACAAAAATACCAAGCGAGACGAAGACTGGCAGTAGGGCTTTGCGGTTCATACTACGCAATCCTCACAATCAAATACGACGCAGTAAGCGTGATACAAAGGATACCAACAGACAAGGCTACCATTTTCCATAAACCACGCATGATGATTTTACTCGCCATTGGATTACGACCCATCGAGAAAAAGCTTTCTCGGCTTGAAATAAACAGTAGTCCAAAAGCAAGAATAAGGCCGCCAAGCCCAATAAGTAATGCTGTAATAATCCTCCATGTATCCACCGGTTTGCCCGCCACTCCAGAAGCTGTCTTCTCTAGGGCTGCGAAGAACTGGTTGATAGGAGAACTGCCGCTTGAAGCGCCGTCACTGAGTAGTTGCACTCTAACCGATGCCAGTTTTATAGATGCCGACGAGTCAAGAGTAGCTTGTTTCCATTCTTTTGGAGCCTCTTGAGCAACACCAATGACGGTCCCGTTTGTCCAGGCGCTCGCTACCCCAGCAACCGACGAAAGACCCAAACGAGTACCACTTTCAACAGCTCCGTCCTTATCTGTTACGACTACCGAAACTGTCCCAGTGCCTGCTACCTCTACAGTCTTGCCAGTCGAAGGGTTGGCAACAACGCCGATATAGTTAGCTGCTTGAGTTGAAGCAGCAACAGGGCTGCCATCACCGTTGACTGCCACAACTGTGCCTACAGTCCAAGAGGTTGTTGTAGGATACTCGGTTGCCGTGTACGCATACGCAACAGGGGCAGCTAAAACTACCAAGAAAGCGCCAATAGCAGCGCTTAAGAATACTGTTCCCTGTTTACGATTTTTTCCTACCACTTCATCACCTGTTTTTGTTGATGCTTGTGGTAAAAATTATAAGGTTTATCCTCGAGAAAAACAATAGATTTTGAAGAAAATTATTGTACATAAATGCACACATTTTTTGAAAGGGTCTTTTCTGAAGAAAATAATGTTGTTATTACAACGTCTATATGTCAAGAAATACAACAGCTTGATTGTTTTTGACCCGCAAAAGGCCTTTTTCAATTTCGAGTACCCTAGACTGGCCCGCCTGCTGAACAACCGTCACCGTACCGGCATTCAAAAGCGTAATAAAACTATGGTGCAATGGCAAAATATCGAAATGCCCCGTATCGTTTGCGGCCGATAGACTTTGTGCTTTGCCGTCGTAATACACTTCTCGAGGAGAGAATATCTTTACCGAAAGGAGGGTCTCATTCTCGTCTACCGCCATCTTAGTCCTTCAGGATTTTTTCTAAGCCCGACAAGGTCTGTTCAATGGTATAGTACTCGCCTTTGGCACCATTTAAGTCTTCGGTAACGGAAGCTCGTTGTGAAAAATACTGTATTATATCCTTCGCCCGATTGTAATCCTTCTTGTCCTCAATACTCAATTCGCTCTCACCAATAATGGCGATAATGGTACGCAAAGATTCATACTTTTGCAGAATAGATTGGACTCTTAGGCTCAATTCGTAGTGACGAGCCCCTACTACCTCAGGTGATAAAAGCGAAGATGACGTACGAAGAAGGTCTACGGCCGGCCGAATACCTTGCTCAGCAACCCGACGGCTAAGGACAAGCGTAGAGTCGAGCTCACGTTGAATCATTTGTACGGCTGGGTCAGAAAGGTCGTCGGCGGGTACATAGATAGTCTCAACAGCAGTAATAGAACCGTTCTTATTAGAGGTTAAACGGTCTTGCAGGGTCTTCACATCAGAGAAGATTGTCGGCTCATACCCACCTTCGGAAGGAACTTGCGTAAGGTCGGCTGCCAGCTCGTTACGAGCCTGTACGTATCGATACATATTGTCGACAAAGAAAAGGATGTCCTTTTTCTGTTCATCCCTAAAATACTCTGCTAATGCGGTTGAAGCCACTCCCACTAATGAACGTTGAGAAGGAATTTCATTCATCTGTCCAAAAAGCATACAGGTGTTTTTCAAAAGATCACGTTCTTTTAGGGTTTCATACAGTTCATTACCTTCACGGATACGTTCTCCAATACCAGTGAAGAAGCTAAGACTTGTTGATTTTTCTGCAACGTTATGGATAAGCTCCATCATCAAGACGGTCTTGCCGACACCGGCTCCACCAATGATTCCCACCTTACGACCTTTCACAAATGGTGCAAAAAAGTCAACAACTTTAATACCTGTCTCAAGAATTTCGGGCTTGGCATTTACCCTCACGGTTGTATGGGAATCAGTCTTAAGAATGTCACGGGTCTTTTGGGTCTTTACCGGACCCTTGCCATCCAGCGGACGTCCAAAGGCGTCAACGATCCGGCCAATCATTTCATCACCTACGGGTATCTGAATGCCGGCGCCAGTAGAGGTCACCTTCATGCCCCGCTCAATTGATGTATTATTTTCAATATTAAGACATTGGACTGTACCATCCTCTTGAATAGCTTCAACGACCAACTTAGCATCCAGCGGCTCAATAATAACTACCTCACCAATGGCTGGTGGAATATCATCAAACACCACATCTATAACTGTTGTCGTAACTGCATCAACACTACCCTGTCTCATATAAGTAATCTCCTCTTTCGTAACTTGCTGCGCAGTACGCTACTGACAATTTCTTTGGTTCGCTCATCTTTAATGGCGCGACCTGCATGGTTAAACTGCAAGCGCAAATCCTCTTCTGATTCCTTTGCACGAGATCTAGCTGCCGACATGGCGCGGAAACGGCTGGCCTGTTGCGCTAATTTGGACTCAAGAATAACTTCACTCAGAGCCACACCAAGCATTGAACGCTCCATATAGTCAACGACGGCAGGAATAGAAGGCTCGAATATGAAGTTTACGTCGGTAATAAGGTCGTCCAGCTCGCCGGCGTTCTCGAGGCTTTCACCACGCTCTTGGACCGCCGCACTTAGCGCAATACTCTTCACATCTTGGTTCATTAAGGACAAATACGCCTGGTAGTACACTGTTGCAGTGGTATACTTTTGCACCTCTTGAACAATCGGCTCTACTACTGATGCTTCATTACCCTGTTCAGGGAGTCGAAAAGCATGGGTTGGGGTAATTTTACGCTGGTCAAGCAATACGCTACCGTGGTGCCCTACAACAATAAGGTCATGTTCACTCTTTTTATACACCGACAACATCTTTTCAATCAGCCTTTGGTCAATATCACCGCTCAAAGACCCTTCGGCTGTAATGATAATAATAAGCTCTTTTTGTATCTGGACACCTTTCACCGAATGGCCCGAATGAAATTCTTTACCCACCCGAAGCGCAGTGTAGGTAGCCCATAATTCTCTAAAAAACAGCTCGGATTGCTGCACTTGGTTTTTAATACGAGCAATATGCGCACTAGCAATACCCTCGAAGGCACCCGTTAGCTGAACAATAGAAGACATTGCTATGCGTTCTTTATCAATTTCTTGCGGGCGACGCATAGAAAACTACCCCTTTACCCCGTATTGCTTTTTAAACAACGCTAATACATCTTCGTACGACAGGCTCGAACTGATCCCCTCAGAGTGCATTAAAGCTTGGGCCTTAAGCTCTGAAATGTCGGGGAGTTTAGTATCAGCCGTAGAATCAAGGATGGTCTCTATAAGGAGTTGCTGGGCAAGGAGCGGATACGCCTCTCCAGGCAATTGATTGAGTACCGCCTTGAGTATAGTACCGATCCGCAGGTCGTTCATGGTAACCGTCGATAGCTCGGCGCCAAAGTGAGAATACTCGAGGGCCTGCCGATAGGCACTGAGAGCCCTCTGGATACGCCCTGCGACGTCTTTCTGCCTATTTGTGTGTCCACGACCACCAACACGAGTAACGCTCAGAGACGAGCTTACAGCTGGTCTGAAGCCCTCTTTAAACACTTCACTGTCGAGTATCCACTGTCCATCAGTAATAGAAATGATATTGGTAGGGAGAAAGGCAGTCACATCACCCCCACCAGCTAGCACCACCGGCAACGCAGTCAGCGTTTTATGATTGCGATGCAGCTTTCCTGCTCGCTCCAGAAGGCTCGAATGGATATAGAAAATATCACCAGGGTATGAGTCACGCCCTGGGTTCGTACCCGATATCAATGAAATCTCACGATAGATCTGTGCATGCGAGGTAAGGTCGTCATAAATAACCACCGCATCACGATCTTTTTCTTGCCAAAAGTATTCACCAATCGCACAGGCAACATATGGAGCTAAGTAACTCGTCACCAGCGAATCAAATATTGTTGTAGCAATTACAATTGATTTACTTAATGAACCATTTTTCTCCAATGTTGTAACAAGTTCATCAATATCACCTTGGCGCTTAGCGATGAGCGTATAAATTACTACCGCATCGCTATTCTTCTGATACATACCTACCTGGGTGGCCAACGTCGTTTTACCACCCTTCATGTCACCTATAATTGCCAAGCGCTGACCTTTAACAATAGGAAACAGTGAGTCAACCATTGCGACCCCTGTTTCTAATAGCTCATTAAGCACTTCACGCTCGTGAATGGCAGGTGCAACGTTAAAGATAGGCCATGTACTGGTGGCTTTTAAGGGGCCTTTGTCATCGAGGGGTACACCAAGCGGCGAAATAACACGGCCGATCAGGCCCTCTCCTACTGGTGTCACGAGGCGTTCGCTATACTTTACAACAACCGCACCTACTAGAACTGGTGTAGGACCCATAGAAAAGATAGAGACGTATTCGCTATTCGTAGCTCGCACATAGCCCTGAGTGCCATCATCGAACAAGACGAGCGATTGCACGCTAATAGGGTGAAGACCTTTAACTTTCACGAAAAACTTATGGACCGCTATAACCTCACCGACGGGCTGACCCTCATTAACTAACTTCTGGAATTCTTCTTTGGCATTATTCATAAACTACGCACCTCTTTCTGGAGAACGGCCGTTGAGGCATCAAGTAATTTTGCAAAGCTAAAATCAAAGACCTTATTGGTTGTGCGGACCCGGCAGCCAACTACTATTGAAGGGTCGACACCAATCTGAACTAAAGTAGCAGGGTGTCCGTTCGTACGGAACCACGATAACAAACTGTCTACTACATGCATAGGTGGCTGTATGGCAAAGCTAAGGTGTATTTGCGGTGCGGCTTTATGGAGATACTTCAGCCTGTCCGAAAACTTGCGACGCGCATCGGCGTTATCGAGCGGGATTTTAAACACTTCAGCAGTGGCACGAAGCGGCACGCTAAGATGATTAGAACTTGGCACGCGTGTACCGCGTAGGCCAGCCTGGCGAATTAATTCGTCAAACTCAGACAGCTCCCGTACGAGTCGAGCGACATCGGAACGGGTCTGAACAGATAGGGGCAATACTGTGACATTAGGTGACATTACGTAGATCCCCTACGATAGCCTGTTTATTTTGCTCGAGTTCTTCAAGAATATAAGCAAGTTGTACATCGATATCGATACGATTAGCAAATGCTTGGCGAGCATAGGCACTAACAATGCGCGACATTTCAGTCTCGAATCGCTCGATACGCCGCTTCACCTCTTCGTCGACCAGTTGGTTTACCTTATCAGCTAGCTCTTGGTGCTGGGCGCGAAGGTCGTCCAGAATAGCATCTTGTTCCTTTTTAAAGGTGGCTAGGACTGCAGATTGCTCTTTAGCAATCGATTCTTGAAGGTTAGCCAGTGCCTCGCTTGACACCTTCCCGATCTCGGAGGCCGATTCTTTAAATGAAGTTAATTCATTATGGAGTGCACCGTCAAATTCAGTTTTTACATAGGCATTTAACGCCTTGCTAGTTGTCTGGATGTCCTTTTTTAGATATTGAGCATTCTGCTCAACAGTCTGTTCAAACTTGTCAGTTGCTTTTTTGTGGAGGTCGGCCTGCACACGGTGTTTCGCATCATCAATAATTTCTGACTGCTTCTTAATAAGCTTGCTATTTTGGGTCATCGCCCAATAAATAGCTATAAAACCACCGGCACACACAATAGCCGCTACGACGATTAGTATAACCGCAAGTAAATATTCCGTCGTCACCCTTTTGTATCCCTCATCAATTTATTTTTATAGCAGCGCATAAGGTATGCTAAACATAATCAGTATACAAGTTTCGCTGTAAAAGATAAAGCTTTTCACCGCTTTTCAACCCCGTAAAACAAAGATAAAAGAAAAAGACCATCCTATTCGGATGGTCTTTTTATAATTCGGCACCGTGCTAGTTTCCCACTTGTGGCAGTATAATCGCCGCTAACGAGCTTAACTTCTGTGTTCGGAATGGGAACAGGTGTCTCCTCGTCGCCATGGGCACCGAAGTAAGGTTTTAAAGACACTTTGCGCTGATATAAAAAGATCAGTGGGCCTAAAACCTTGCTTCGATGCCAATGCTCCAACTCTTATAAGAGTTAAAACTATTGTATCGATGCTTGCTGTAAGAACGCTTAAAATTGACGCTCTTTGGTGTGATTCACACCAATTGCTCGTTAAGTCTACCCTTTCATCGTTGTTAATCTAATCTTGTAACGGAAAGGATTAACTCCAGATGAAAAGGACATAAAAAGGCGATGGGACTATTAGTATGCTTCAGCTGCACGTATTACTACGCTTCTACCTTGCACCTATCAAACAGATATTCTTTCTGTGTCCTCATAGGGAAATCTAATCTTGTGGTCAGTTTCGCGCTTAATATGCTTTCAGCGCTTATCTAGAACCGAACATAGCTACTCGACAATGCAGCAGGTGGCCACAATCGATACACCAGAGGTTCGTTCACCCCGGTCCTCTCGTACTAGGGGCAAATCCACTCAAATTTCCTGACGTCCGTACCGGATATAAACCGAACTGTCTCACGACGTTCTGAACCCAGCTCGCGTACCACTTTAATCGGCGAACAGCCGAACCCTTGGAAGGTGCTCCCCCTCCAGGATGTGATGAGCCGACATCGAGGTGCCAAACAGCGCCGTCTATGTGAACTATTGGGCGCTATAAGCCTGTTATCCCCAGGGTAACTTTTATCCGTGTTCGCTGTCATTCCCACATATATGTACAAAATTGTACGTACAGCGGTTCACTTGCTCCGACTTTCGTCTCTGCTTGAAATGTACTTCTCACAGTCAAGCTGGCTTTTGCGCATACACTATCACAACGATTTCCATCCGTTGCTAGCCAACCTTTGAACGCCTCCGCTACTCTTTAGGAGGCAACCGCCCCAGTTAAACTACCCATCATACACTGTTCCCATACCGGATAACGGCACAGGTTAGATCAAGATCTTGGCAAGGGTGGTATTTCACATTTCGACTCGACAAATACTGGCGTATCTGCTTCAAAGTCTCCCACCTATTCTACACGGGCCAAAACCCGGAACAATGTAAAACTGTAGTAAAGCTCCATGGGGTCTTCTCGTCCTGGTACGGACAGACGGCATCTTTACCGCCAATGCACTTTCACCGAGTCCTTCGCTGAGACAGTGCCCACATGATTACTCCATTCGTGCGGGTCAGAACTTACCTGACAAGGAATTTCGCTACCTTAGGACGGTTATAGTTACCGCCGCCGTTCACCGGGGCTTCAGTTCAGACCGTGAAGCCTTCGCCTTAACCTTCCGGCACCGGGCAGGAGTCAGCCCCTATACATCCACTTTCGTGTTCGCAGAGACCTGTGTTTTTGGTAAACAGTTCCGTGGGCTCTTTTGCTGCGGCCCCCTCATCATTAAATACGAAGAGAGTTGCGCGTACAAAAGAACATTTTAACTCCATGACACTAGAACTTTCGCTCTAGCAGTGCATGATTGAATCATTTTGCTCTATCTCAGTAAGAATAATTGTGATTAAAAAGGATTATTCACGACGTATCCAAAGGGTTGCATTGAATATACAACCTGACGATACATACGCGTACTCATGCGTAGGTCATTACACCTATCGCGATTTAACCACCTTGCTGAGTGTACGCGGCAATTCCTACTTCCTATTCAAAGAAGAGGGGGCAGACCTTATCCCGAAGTTACGGTCGCTGTATTGCCGAGTTCCTTAGCGAAGGTTCTCTCGTAAGCCTGAGTCTACTCGACTCGAGCACCTGTGTTGGTTTGCGGTACGGGCGGCTATATTCACACGTACACCTGCTTTTCTCGCCAGTGCTGTCACCAGAATCGGTAATCCGAAGATCACCTTTCACTCCCTTCGCGTTCCCGCTAGGTTGGACGGATAAACCATGAATCCGCTCTGACTATCTCACCGTGAACAGTGTACAAAATATAACCGGTCCAGGAATATTAACCTGGTGTCCATCGCCTACGCTATGCGCCTCGGCTTAGGCCCGACTAACCCTGAGATGATTACCATGGCTCAGGAAACCTTGCTCTTACGGCCGACAGGATTCTCACCTGTCTTATGGTTACTCATTCCAGCATTCTCACTTCCTCACGCTCCACAAAACCTTACAGTTCTGCTTCACTGCAGAGAGGAACGCTCCTCTACCACGCCTACATATAGTAGACATCCATGTCTTCGGTATATCACTTTAGCCCCGTTACATTTTCCACGCAAGATCTCTTGACTAGTGAGCTGTTACGCACTCTTTAAATGAATGGCTGCTTCTAAGCCAACATCCTAGCTGTTTAAGAAATCTCACCTTGTTTCCCACTGAGTGATAATTTAGGGACCTTAGACGATGGTCTGGGCTGTTTCCCTTTCGAGCGTCGAGCTTAGCCCCGACGTTCTAACTGCCATGATTACACATTTGGTATTCGTAGTTTGTTAAGGGTGGGTACCGTTGCCAGCCCCAGTCCTTTACAGAGCTCTACCCCCAAATGCTACTACATGACGCTAGCCCTAAAGCTATTTCGAGGAGAACCAGCTATCTCCGAGTTCGATTGGCATTTCACCGCTAACCACAAGTCATCCGGGCCCTTTGCTGCGGACTACGGTTCGGTCCTTCACTTCCTGTTACAGAAGCTTCAACCTGCTCATGGTTAGGTCACCCGGTTTCGGGTCTAATCCCTTGTACTTAATCGCCCTATTCAGGCTCGCTTTCACTGTGGCTCCGTCACTTGACTTAACCTTGCACAAGAAATTAACTCGCTGGATCGTTCTACAAAAAGCACGCCGTCACCCCGAGGGGCTCCGACTCCTTGTAGGCACAAAATTTCAGGATCTATTTCACTCCCCTCCCGGGGTTCTTTTCACCTTTCCATCACTGTACTAGTTCACTATCGATCGTATATTATATTTAGCCTTGGCTGGTGGTCCAGCCGGATTCAGACAGGGTTTCTCGTGCCCCGCCCTACTCGATAAAACACGTATAAAGTCAGCTCGGTTTTCGCGTACGCGTCTTTCACGCTCTTTGGATAGTCATTCAAACTATTCTGCTAACCAAGCAGTTTTTTTACTTTATTCATTCGGTGATAGCCGATGATCGCAAATCAGATACCTCAAACCGAAGCTTAAGTTCTCTGACTTGGTCTCGTGTAAAATCACAACCCCCTGCATGCATTGGCCTATCAGCCATACTTATCTACCGACATTGCTGCCTTTTAGAGATAAGAACATGTAAGGTTTGGGCTCTAACGGTTTCGCTCGCCACTACTCCCGCCATCGTTATTTACTTTCTTTTCCTCAACCTACTAAGATGTTTCAGTTCAGTTGGTTCCCGCCAAATATCCTATTTTATTCAGATACAGGTAATATGACATGACTCATATTGGGTTTCCCCATTCGGAGATCTCCGGATCATAGCTTGTTGACAGCTACCCGAAGCTTATCGCAGTCTTCCACGTCCTTCATCGGTAATATACGTCTAGGCATCCATTTTGTGCCCTTGAGTACCTTTTTATGCATTGACTTAACGAGCAATTGCTGAGAACCAAATTTCTTTGGACAGAAATTACTCGAGCCATCAATTTATAAAATAATCGTTTAATAAAATTGCTTTCATTAAACTAATATCGTTTCTTACATCATTTGAATTGTTAACGTCCCGTGTCTCACCTCTTGAGAGCACATTTTCGAACACCATAGTGTGCGTCGTCTGCGCTCAAGCTCGTTTTTTGAACAACTTTTCGATGATATCACTTTGAACAAATGAGTTCAAGTGTTTTTTCGAACTTTATCTCTGATTTTTACCACCAGACCTCGCATTTGTCGATGGATAGAATTAACTAGTTGCTTAATACAAATCTAGTGATGCCAGTGGTACCTCGCCGTACGTAGCTTATTGATATCAATATACTCCTTTTTTCGTAGTTTTGCAATAGGTTTTGATAGTAATTTTTATAGCACCGCGCACGAGACACCGCTAGGTAGGCCGTGTGGTATAGTGGGTAATATTATGACAAAGAAGCAAAATAGCAAGAAATCTACAAATCCTTTCATAGCCATTCTAGCGGTCATCGCTTACATTATTGCGGGCCTAACCTTTTATTCCTTATTCGGAGGAGGCATCGTCATGGTAATCGCGGCATTCTTTAATCGCGATCACTTGCTCTCTTTCTTACTTACCGGCCTCGCTTTTTTGGTTGTCTCACTTGGAGTTAACCTAGTTGTTATGCGTATTACCACTGGCAAATGGAAGATTCACTGGCCCGAAATATGGCCGTTCGGTATGTACTAAATCGTAAAGTAGAAAATACACTCCAAACAAAAAAGACCTCCTACATAGAAAGCTTTTGGTGGGCGATGAGGGACTTGAACCTCCGACCTCGTCATTATCAGTGACGCGCTCTAACCAGCTGAGCTAATCGCCCACGTCGGGCGATTGCCCTTCGTGCTTATCTTTGTAGAAAGTCTTTGATGTTAATAAGTTCTGGTGGAGTGATTCAGACTTTCGCCAGATTCACCCCATGCGATTCAAATGTGGTGGAGCAACAGGGACTCGAACCCTGGACCCCCTGCTTGCAAAGCAGGTGCTCTAGCCAACTGAGCTATTGCCCCATTTATCGCAGAACTCTAAGTATTCTACCGTAAAAAGCTTTTTATCGCAAGATGATTATAGAGATAATACGTCCAAAAGACACCGGTAGTATTTAAACAATATTGGTACTAAAATATACATACAACTCTAAATAAGGAGAACGCTATGGGAAGATTTGTTACACAAGCGATTTATATCGTGTTCGCACTGGTCGAAACTATTTTAAGCTTACGTCTTATACTGAAGTTATTTGGAGCCAACGCTGCCAACCCCTTTGTTTCATGGGTATACGAGACGAGCAACTCAATACTTGACCCTTTTCGCGGTATTTTCCCTACAAAAGTATTAGATGGTGTGTTTGTGATTGATTTCTCAACCATCTTTGCCATGATCATATATGCGATCATCGCCTTACTTCTTACATGGGTAATTACGCTTATTACGGCACCTATTGAGCACCAGATCCAAAAGAAAAAATAGACGTTATTAGTTATTTTCAATTATTAACAAAAATACCTCGGCATAAACCGAGGTATTTGTATTTAACAACTTAGTTGTGCAAACCGTCTATCATCGTCAGCCGTATACTGAGATTTTTTTGAACTTAGTCTTGTTCACAGAATATAAATTCTGGAACGACATTGATACGTAAGCTCGGCGTATCAAAAAGACCGACCTAGCTTCAGACTATGATTACTCGATAGTCTGGCATAACTCTCCCTAGAAAGGAGGTAATCCATCCGCACCTTCCGGTACGGATACCTTGTTACGACTTAACCCCAATCATGCCCCCCACCTTAGGCCGACGAATCGGACTTCGGGTGTTGGTCACTTTCATGGTTTGACGGGCGGTGTGTACAAGACCCGGGAACGTATTCACCGCAGCTTGCTGATCTGCGATTACTAGCGATTCCGACTTCATAGAGGCGAGTTTCAGCCTCTAATCCGAACTGGGACAAGCTTTGATGCGATTTGCTTCACCTCGCGGCTTCGCTGCGCATTGTACTTGCCATTGTATTGCGTTTCTAGCCCAGGACGTAAGACTAATACTGACCTGACATCATCCCCTCCTTCCTCCCCGTTGCCGGGGCAGTCTCTTCAGAAAAATACAACTGAAGACAAGGGTTGCGCTCGTTGATGGACTTAACCAAACATCTCACGACACGAGCTGACGACGGCCATGCAAGATCTGTCACCGAGTTCAATAAAGCACTCTCGCCTTTCGGCAAAATTCTCGGGATGTCAAGCCCTGGTAAGGTTCTTCGTTTATCATCGAATTAAAGAACACAATCCACCGCTTGTGCGGGTCCCCGTCAATTCCTTTATGTTTTAGTCTTGCGACCGTACTCCACAGGCGGGATACTTAACGCGTTAGCTTCGCTACTGAAGGGGTCGATACCTCCAACAGCTAGTATCCATCGTTTACGGCGTGGACTACCGGGGTATCTAATCCCGTTCGCTCCCCACGCTTTCGTGCCTTAGTGTCAGAGATGGTCCAGTAACCTGCCTACGCCATTGGTGTTCCTTCTTATATCTACGGATTTCACTCCTACACAAGAAATTCCAGTTACCTCTACCATTCTCGAGTTTGCCAGTTTAGGTAATAGCCTGTACGGTTGAGCCGCCAGATTTCACTACCTACTTAACAAACCACCTACGCAACTCTTTACGCCCAGTCACTCCGGATAATGCTTGCACCCTACGTATGACCGCGGCTGCTGGCACGTAGTTAGCCGGTGCTTATTCATAAGTTACCGTCATATTCTTCACTTATAAAAGCAGTTTACGACCCGAGGGCCTTCATCCTGCACGCGGCGTTGCTCCATCAGGCTTTCGCCCATTGTGGAAGATTCCTCACTGCTGCCTCCCGTAGGAGTCTGGACCGTGTCTCAGTTCCAGTCTGGCTGATCATCCTCTCAGACCAGCTACGGATCGTCGGCTTGGTGAGCCATTACCTCACCAACTACCTAATCCGACGCGGGCCGCTCCCAAAGCGTCCGAAGACTTTAATCCGAAGATCATATGCGGCATTAGCCACCCTTTCGGGCAGTTATTCCTCACTTTGGGGCACGTTCCCACGCGTTACTCAGCCGTCCGCCGCTCGCCGCCAGAGAGTAAACTCTCCGCGCTGCCGCTCGACTTGCATGTGTTAGGCACGCCGCCAGCATTCATCCTGAGCCAGGATCAAACTCTCCATAAAAATGTAATGTTCGACATTACAAGACTCAATATACATATATTAACTGACGATGATATATGACCTAGTATTGCTACTAGATCAAGATTTGCACAACTAAATTGTCAAAGTGTTATTTTTAAAGCGCATCACTATTTTCGTAGCTGCGCTGGAACGTCTTTATTTCAAACTCCACGTTTGATTGCCGAATTGTTTCGATACATAACTTGGTGGTTATGACGTATCGTCTCGACCAGACTTGACCAATTGTACTCTAAATATTCCCCTAGGTCAACACCTTTGCCGGACTATTTTTACTTTTTTTCGTAAAGCCGCCTACGACAGGCTTATAAGGGCGACAGCAATACCCACCAAAACCCCAAGGACAGCCCCGGCAATTACCTCTAAAGGCGTGTGCCCCATCGCCACTCGAGGGAGCGGTACTTTACTCTTCTGCTCGTGAATGAGGGCAGTCAAGGCCACCCCTTGCTCACCAGATGAACGGCGCACCTTTACGGCATCGTAGAGCACTACGAGCGCAAAGGCGCTTGCCAGTCCAAATAAACCAGATAACGGCCCGTCGAGCACCAGAATGGTTGTCCAAATGGCCATAATTGTTGCACTGTGAGAGCTTGGCATGCCACCAGAAATAAATAGGTTCGCACGAATACCACGACGTTTGTGTTGCAGCACGGCAATGATTGCCTTTATTAGTTGGCTTGCCAACCAGCCCACTACAACTGCGACAATATACGGCGAAACTATTTCTTTCACGCGGCCCTACCCTTCTTTTTTAGCTGCTTCTGCTTTAGTATCAGTTTCTTCTTCTGGTGCTTGTTGCTTAGGAACAAACCCGAATGATGACACTTTGTCGTCTTCAGCCGTGCGCATAATACGAACGCCTTGGGTCGTACGGCCAATAACTGGAATATCCTTTAGACCAACTCGAATTGCCTGACCTTTACTTGAAATAATCAGAATTTCTTCAGTATCTTCTTCAAGTGATCGTACGGCCATAATTGGGCCAGTCTTAGCGGTCACAATAGCCGCTTTAATACCAACACCACCGCGTTTGTGAGATGGGAATTGGGCAGCCTTAGTCACCTTGCCGAAGCCGTTTTGACTGAGAACAAGCAGGTTACCCTCGTTGTTGGCAACGATATCCATACCCACTACGTTATCATTTGGTCGCAACCGAACACCGCGAACACCGCGCGCTGAACGACCCATTGGGCGGGCGTCAGCTTCACCAAAGCGAATCGCTTGACCGGCCGATGTTGATATAATTACATCGTCCTGACCAGAGGTGCGCTTGATCCAACGGAGCTCATCGCCGTCATCGAGTTTGATGGCTATAAGGCCGTTGGTACGAATGTTGGCGTAGTCTTTGAGCGGGGTCTTTTTGACAGTACCCTTGGTAGTTGCCATAAATAAGTAGCCCTCATCGCTAGCGTCTTTTTCGTGTTTAATGATAGAGGTAATCTTCTCTTCAGGTTGTAAAGCCAGCAGGTTTACAGCGGCTACACCCTTCGCGGCTAAGCTGGCGGCCGGTACTTCGTAAGCCTTAAGGCGGAAGACACGACCCTTATTAGTAAAGAACAAGAGCCAGTCGTGGGTGTTCGCTGGAATAAGTTGGTCAATGACATCCTCTTCCTTAGTAGTCATGCCGCGCTTACCCTTACCGCCACGGTTTTGACGGCGATATTCAGTTACTAATGTTCGCTTAATGTAGTTCTCTGTTGTAAGCAACACTACAGATTCCTCTTCAGGAATGAGCTCTTCGTCACTAAATTTACCTAACTCGTGATTGATGATTTGCGACTTGCGCTCATCACCGTATTTCTCTTTCATCTCGAGAAGCTCGGTCTTAATGATCGCCAAGATCTCTTTTTCATCTGCCAGAATTTCTTCGTAGCGTTGTATTGCTTTCAACAATTCGGCGAGTTCGTTCTCGATTGCTTCGCGCTCCAAGCCAGTAAGGCGGCGGAGTTGCATAGCCAAGATAGCTTGGGCCTGAATTTCGCTGAGTGCAAATTCTTTAATGAGGTTCTTTTGGGCTTCTTCACTCGTCTTGCTAGCGCGAATAATACGAATAACTTCGTCAATATGGTCGAGAGCAATTTTGTAGCCTTCAAGAATGTGAGCACGCTCCTTAGCCTTACGGAGTTCGAACTCGGTACGGCGGCGAACCACTTTCTGCCGGTGCTTGACGAACTCTTCAAGCATCTCTTGCAAGCCAAGAATCTTTGGTTGAATACCGTCAATCAAAGCCAGCATGTTGTAATTAAAGCTACTTTGTAGAGCAGTTAGCTTATATAATTGGTTGAGCACCTTCTTTGGATAGCCATCCTTCTTCACCTCGACAACAATACGCACTTTACCTCGAGAACTTTCGTCGCGAAGGTCGCTAATGTTGATCTTCTTTTCCTTATAGAGTTCGGCGATCTTTTCAACAAGTGATGCTTTATTTACACCGTACGGAATCTCGGTAATGATAATTTGATGGCGACCCTTAGTCGTTTCTTCAATATTTGCTACGGCGCGCATTGTTACGCTACCGCGACCAGTAAGATAGGCCTGTTTCATTGGCGCACCGCCATACACCACGGCACCAGTTGGGAAGTCAGGGCCCTTCACGTGCTTAAGAAGGTCATCCAAAGTAGCATGCTCATTATCAATCAGCTCAATCGCAGCATCGACCAACTCGCCCAAGTTGTGCGGCGGAATGTTTGTTGCCATACCAACGGCAATACCAATTTGTCCGTTTAGCAGCAGGTTTGGAATCTTGGCCGGCAAGACGGCTGGTTCTTGTTCTGAACCATCGTAGTTATCACGGAAATCAACGGTTTGCTTTTCAATGTCAGCCAACATTTCGTCAGAAAACTTTTGAAGACGAGCCTCGGTGTAACGACTGGCTGCCGCAGGGTCGCCGTCCATTGAACCAAAGTTACCCTGCCCCTGCACCAATGGGTAACGAAGCGACCACGGCTGGGCCAAACGCACCATCGAGTCGTAAATTGCTGAGTCACCGTGTGGGTGGTACTTACCCATCACATCACCAACAATACGGGCACTTTTTACAAACTTGGCATTACTGCGGTTACCGTTCACATTCATTGAGTGCAGAATACGACGGTGGACCGGCTTAAGACCATCACGGACGTCAGGAAGCGCTCGGTCGATGATGACGCTCATTGAATAACGGAAGAAGCTGTCTTCCATAACGTTTTCGAGCGTTCTCTGCTCAACACCAGAAACAACTTCTGGCTGTAGAATTTCACCCTCTTCGGGTAGGTTGTCGTTTTGCGGTAGGTTATCTTCGTTCATAAACTATTCCTTATCCCCTAAATATCCAAGTCGTCCAAGTTAGCACTCTTCGCACGCGTTTGAATAAACGTCTTACGAAGCAATACCTCGTCGCCCATCAGTTTTGTAAAGATTGCATCGGCACGCTCGGCGTCATCAATGCGTACCTGGCTTAATACACGGTTTTCAGGGTTCATGGTTGTCTCCCAGAGTTGATCGGCATCCATTTCACCAAGACCCTTGAAGCGCGAGATCGTAACACCAGCTTGTTTTACCAAATCAGCATCAGCGTCAACAGTAGTGCCACGCTCTTCTTTGGCCGCTACCAATTCTTTAAGGGCAGTATCGAGTGCTTCTTCATCGTAGACATACTGCTTCTTTTGGCCACGGTTAATACTGTACAGTGGTGGCTTTGCCAAGTAGACATACCCGCCCTCAATGATTTCGCGCATGTAACGGAACAGGAAGGTCAAAAGCAGCGTAGCAATGTGGCTACCGTCAACGTCGGCGTCGGTCATGATGACGATCTTGTGATAGCGGAGGCCGTTAATATCAAAGGCATCACCGATACCCACACCAAAGGCTTGAATCATAGCAACAATTTCTTTGTTGGCGAACATTTTGTCCAGACGCGCACGTTCGGTATTCAACACCTTACCACGAAGCGGCAAAATTGCTTGAGTCTTGCTGTCGCGGCCCTCTTTAGCCGAACCGGCCGCCGAGTCACCCTCTACAATGTAGATTTCGCTGTCTTCTGGCTTTTTACTTGAACAGTCGTACAGCTTGCCAGGAAGACCCATACCATCAAGCGCACCCTTACGCAGAACGTTATCACGGGCCGCACGGGCAGCCTTACGGGCACGAGCCGCCAGCAATGCCTTACCAACGATCTTTTTAGCAACTTCCGGGTTCTCTTCTAGGTAGTACGCGAAGTACTCGTTCATCACCTGTTCTACATACCGACGAACTTCTGGGTTACCAAGTTTGTTCTTGGTTTGGCCTTCAAATTGAGGGTCTGGTAGTTTTACCAAAATAATAGCAGTCAGGCCTTCGCGAATGTCATCACCGGTAAGGTTGTCTTCTTTTTCTTTAAGAAGGCTATTTTTACGCGCGTAATCGTTAATAACACGGGTTAAGGCAGTACGGAACCCTACTAAATGCGTACCACCATCAGGGGTGAGCACGTTATTAGCGAATGGTTTTACCATTTCTACGAAAGTATCGTTGTACTGAACGGCAATTTCTACCATTGAGTCTTCGACCTGCTTCTCTACGTAGAATACAGAATCGCTGACGACTTCTTTACCGATGTTTAGGTGTTTTACATAGCTTTGGATACCACCTTCAAAGTAAAAGGCGGCTCGTTCGTTGGTACGCTCGTCGAGAACCGAAAGATACACACCTTTTGTAAGGTAGGCTTGGTGGCGAATGTAATCAACAACCCACTTATAGTCGAACGTAACTGTTTCTTTAAAGATAGTTGGGTCTGGATAGAAAGTAATACTCGTACCAGTTGGGCGATCGGTTTTGCCCACTTTTTTAAACGGTACCTTTACGCCACCACGCTCGAATTCGACCCGGTAGAGCTCACCTTTTTGAACTACTTCGGCAATCATATGGGTCGAGAGCGCGTTTACCACACTTGAACCAACGCCGTGCAGACCAGACGATACCTTATAGCCGCCACCGCCGAACTTACCACCAGCGTGCAGCACGGTGAGAACTGTTTCAAGCGTCGATAAGCCAGTTTTAGGGTGCTTGTCGACAGGAATACCGCGCCCGTTGTCGGTCACCGTAAGGCCGCCATCGGCCAAAATAGTAATTTCTACTTTTGTGGCAAAACCGGCAATAGCTTCGTCGACCGAGTTGTCGGCAATTTCTTTAATAAGATGATGTACACCATCATACCCAGTACTACCAATGTACATCCCTGGACGCTTACGAACTGGTTCTAGCCCTTCCAAAACCTGGATCTGCGAACCGTCATATGTGTTGTCTGTTTTTTGAGCCATAGCTACTTACCTTATCTCCCCTGTATCTGACTGACTTGCCGCCTTTGGGACGGTTTTTTCGGACCCCACCGGCCAATTTATCTGCCATAAGTATACCATATACTACACTTTTTGTGCTATACCCCTGGATTGAACACAAAATTTCACGCTTTTTTCCTTGCTTTGAACATAATTATTATGCTAATGTTTAAGCAAGAGGTTAAAGTAAAACTAAAAACACATTATGTTCAAAAAGATCGTCTCGCAGCTCTCGTTTAGCCCAGCCCTGGTTGGGCAGTTAGCTTTTTATGCACGTAGGCTCCGAAAAGAAGAAGCGACACGACGCTTAGGGCTGATTTTTGTCGCACTGGCGCTCGTTGTTCAGAGCTTAGTTGTTTTTCAGGCACCAGAGCCAGCAAACGCTTCAAACCCAGGTGACATGATACCGGGTGGTCTTGGTCTTGGCTCGGCACGTAGTTTTAACAACTTCCTTGGGCCTTACGACCGCAATGAACGCCACCTACAAGATATCTATAACTACTTCGGCATTACTCGCGATGAAATTACCGCAACTCATTTTGCGACCTTCACTGTTGGTGACAAGATCGGCTGGGGTTTTGAGAACCGCGCCGGTGCAAAGGCAGTGAGTATCACCGATGGAAATTTCCAGCCCGTCACAACCCTGTATGGGCGACCCCTTAATATAATGAATAGTCGATCCGATCAAATCTGGGGATACCTCGGCCACTCAAGTAAAATAGGCTGGTTCGCTATTATGCAATACTGCGGTAACTTAATTACTGATATCTACCCTACTCCACCAACGCCACCGCCCGCACCAGCAAACATAATCGCTTCTAAAAAGGCGGTTAACTCTACACAAAAAATAGATGCCTCTAAAAAGGCAGCTCAAGCTAATGACAAAATTACCTATACTATCACGGCCCAAAATACAGGCGGCACCGCTAAGGTCGTAGATTTCTCAGATAACCTAAAAAGTGTCTTACAATATGCCAAACTCATTGATAACGGGGGCGGAACATATAATGCAAGCATACAAACGCTAAAGTGGCCTTCTGTAAATGTCGAACCAGGCGCAACTATCAGCCATAGCTACACCGTACAAATGAATAGTACGTTGATCTCTAAAACAACAGATTGCTCTATGACAAATAACTTCACAGACAAGACCGTTACCGTGCCTGTAGGCTGTGTTACCCCCCCAGCAAAGATTGAACTTTCAAAGACGGCTACAAACGTATCCCAGGGTAACGTAAATGCTACCACAGTAACCGCTAAAGCTAAGGATCGCATTACTTTTACGTTAACGGCCCAGAATAGCGGTGGCACCGCCAAAGACTTTACCTTTGAAGATACTATCGGCGACACGCTCGAGTACAGTAGACTTATCGATGCTGGAGGGGGCAGCTTTAATTCATCGTCGCGCATATTGAGCTGGCCCGTTATATCACTTAAGCCTGGCGAAAAACAAGTACGCGTATTCTCCGTACAGCTACTCGACACGATACCAGCGACACCCAAAGGCATTAGCGACGCTTCATCGTACGACTGCCGTATCGAAAATACCTTTTATGATACATCGGTTGTCTTCTCGGTCGACTGCCCGGCTCCGAAAGTTATCGAAACAGTAGTTCCAGAACTTCCTCACACTGGACCAACAGAGAACATTATCTTTGCAGGCGTAGTTCTTGCGATAGTTGCCTTCTTCTACTTCCGAGCCCGTCAGCTTGGCACCGAAGTGCGCCTTATACGCCGCGATATTAACGGAGGGACCCTATAATGGCCGCTGAACAAGCACCAACAACACCAGAGAAAATTACTTCGCCAGAAGCGAAAGAACTTACTCCGGAACAGCTAGAGGGCTACCTGAGGGCAGACGCGAAGATCGAGCGGGCTGCTGAAAAGCCCATTGAAAACGCCGAGAAAGCAGCCGAGAAAGCCAAAATAGAAGCGCTAAAAGAGGCCGTGAGTGTTGAACGCGGCAGTGCCGAAAAGAAATCTAAGGAAGCAACCAGCTCCCCTGCTCGCCGACGTCACGGTGTTGTGAACAAAAAGGAACGCGACGCCAGCTACAAACAACATATGAAGCATATTCAGTCCGAGCTTAAGCCGACCGCGCGTACCTTTAGTAAGCTTATTCATAACCCAGTAGTAGAAAAAACCAGTGAAGCTATTGGCGGCACCGTCGCGCGTCCTAACGCCATCTTATCAGGGGCCGTCGTGGCATTCGTATTGGTACTTGGCGTCTATCTTGTGGCAAAATTCTACGGCTACCCTCTTTCGGGCTTCGAGACCATTGGGGCATTTATTGTCGGCTGGGTAATTGGTCTTCTTTACGACTTCTTCAAAGCCATGATTACTGGCAAAAAAGTGTAACAAACTTATCGCAGTTTAATTGAAACGCCATCGTCACTGGCATTTGCTGTTGTGTCGCGTACGTGCAATTTTTCAGGCTCAACAGGAGCTTGAGGGACCTCAGGAGTCGCCGAAGCGACTGGGGCTGACTTTACCTTGCTATTCGCAATAGATTGCTGTGCGGGCTTAACATCAAAGGAAGTAGGCTGAGACTGTAACGGCTGTACGGGTTGCTGGAGCGGCTGGGCTGGTTGAGCCTGCGTATCAAGACGAGCCGTTGGACCAAAGGCAGGGTTTGGCTGCGGAGCTGGAGTCGCCACAGGCATGGCAGGGCCCGCAGG